>Ga0208492_1000442_pt1 | contig 35353 bp, 34 predicted proteins | sample Subbioar_CSW14AB_FD_184820 | JGI IMG/M metagenome (GOLD analysis project Ga0208492, IMG submission 184820) | Serpentinite rock and fluid subsurface biosphere microbial communities from McLaughlin Reserve, California, USA - CR12Mar_CSW14AB (SPAdes) | ecosystem: Environmental > Terrestrial > Deep... | reverse complement strand
TCAGGTTTTGACTCATCAATAATATTCGTAAGCGCATCAAGGTCACGTACATCAGCAAAAACATGCTTTATCTTGCTGTCAATGTTCAGTACCTCAAACATAGCAGGATTTGTTGGAATATCATTCGAAACACCCACTACGTTTGCTCCCAGCTTTAATAACCAGGTCGTAAGCCAACTTCCTTTAAATCCGGTATGACCGGTAATAAGTACAGTTTTGTTCTTGTAAACTTCAGCAAACATTATTTTAATTTAAAATTGTAACCATGGAGCATTTCCGCTTGCCCATGCATTCTGTAAAAAATCCCTGTCACGAATCGTATCCATACACTGCCAGAAACCTGGATGATGATATGCCATCAATTCGCCTATTTCTGAGAGTTTCTCAAGAGGATCGCGTTCAAGCAAGGTCTCATCTCCATTAATAAAATCAAACACCCCTGTTTCGAATACGAAAAACCCCCCATTAATCCAGCCTTCGCCGGCCTGAGGTTTTTCTTGGAACTGAGAGACCTTTTGTCCATCCATGAGCAATTCACCAAATCTTACCGGCGGTCTCACAGCTGATACCGTGGCGAGCTTACCATGAGATCGATGAAACTCCAGCAATTTCTTTATGTCAATATTTGACACTCCGTCGCCATAGGTTAACATAAATGTACCATCAGCAATAACATGTGATTTAAGACGTAATAGCCTCCCTCCTGTCATTGTTAAGGGTCCGGTATCTACCAAAGATACGTTCCAGTCTTCGGCAGTTGGGTTACTGTAATCAACTTTACCACTTTTCAAATGAACAGTCAAATCACTTTGTCTTGCATGATAATGTAGAAAGTAATCTTTTATAACTTCACCTTTATATCCCAATGCAAGAATAAAATCCTTAAACCCATACTTTTCGTAAGATTTCATAATATGCCACACGATTGGTCTTCCGCCGATTTCAACCATAGGCTTTGGCTTAATTTGGGTCTCTTCGCTAAGACGCGTGCCAAGTCCACCACACAGTATAATTACCTTCATATAACTTTAGTTAATTATTAATTCATTATTAATGGTTTGTAGCCATAAGGCTAAATCTTTATTGTTCCAAAAAAAGTCAATTTTTTCGACATCTTGGTCCTCAATCAACGAATTTTCCAGTGCCAATTCCATATCATTTCCGCTTTGAACGAATGTTACGTTTTGAACTCCCCTTAAAGGACTTAGATTTATCGTTTGACCGGTTAAAGTAACAATAATACGCAGACCTACAATGTAACCATCTATTGCAGCCGAGGTCATACCAGCGGCAATCAAAATATCAAAACTGGCTAACAACGATTTGGACAAAGCAGCGGAAGTTTCTGAAATATTACCAATATTGTATTTGCTAAAATCAATGCGCGAGCTTGGATGGGGTTTTAAAACAAACTGTACATTAATCATTTTCTTTTTCAGAATTGAATAAGCTGTTTCAGCATAGCGCATCATGACCTCTGTCGATTGGATATCTATATCGCCGCACAATAGTATCCTTAATACTCGAGAATCTCTGTTAAAGATGACTTCACCATCCTCTTCTTTAAGATAGCGCAATGCTTCAACTTTCAATATCTCATTTTGAGGGTATGCCTGCTGGAGATAACAATTATAAGCATGAGGTCCATTTACTGCAACCTGATCAGGTCTGGGTTGAGAATGCTCTCCGTGCCTTAGTTCAAAAGAATCTGGATGCTCAAAATATCTAAGATCCCAATATCTAATTGTAGAATGTGCTACACCGATCAACTTCTTATGACCATTGATCCTCCATGCGTTTATTAATGCTCTTTCCCAACCCTGATTTTCCTGAAGGTAAAACCCTAATTTTTGTTCTGGAACATCGGAAAAAGCCTTATCTAGAAGATGACAAAAATGAATATTTTCTAAAGCTACCTTCCCAATAAATGAGGATTCCCAGTCAAATTTTAGCAGAAATCTGAACGTTACATTGGAATTAGAGGGGGATAAAATACTGTTGTTCTTCTCAGAAAATAAATACCTTAAGTAATTACGAAAATAAACTTCAAAGGATCGAAAATAAACTGACAATGTGGAATAGGAATCCAAAAGACAATGAAGTTCTTCTTCACTACCGGCGGTGTTAAAGTCTTCGATCACTCTTTTTGCCTTACCAACATTTGTCACTTGGGGATGAGCAATATAATGATGTAACCAGTTTGTGTGTATCCCTAATGAATGGAGCTTTTCTGGCAGAGTCTCCCAGAATTTGGAATAATATCGGTTTTTATCCTTATCATTAGTTGAGAGGTGAATTAGATATGAGATAAAGAATACAGTATTTCTTCCGTGAAACCACCTTCTTTTTTGAGTCTTAATAAATTTGAGTTTCTTGAAAAAATTTACTGAAAACCACAACGAAGCCTGCAGAAAATGAGGTAGAGAGTTAAAAAAAAGAGCTTTGGTCTTATCATTTGTCTTCTCCCACTCGTACGAAATTTGCAAGTTTGAACACAACTCTAACATTGTATCTGAAATATCTCTATCGCTTCCTCTGAATATTAGTTTGTCTGGCCTCTCATTAAGGAGTATCTCTTCAAAAGCTAGCATCTTAAGACAGTCATATATTCGAGGGGATTTAGCTGGACTTTTTTCAACTATCAACGACATCCACCAAAGATTAAAACCGCGTTCAAGTTCAAAATATTTTTTTACCTTTTTATCTCCAATATATTTTTCTCCTAAGTTAAACACAAAAGCCAAATAACGATTTCGCAGCCTATCAGAATTTAACTCTACATAATTAGAAATTGATACGCATTCATTATCCCCTTGACCAGACCAACAAAATGACTTAGACTTGCCAGACTTAAAGGTACCTGTTGATCTCTCGATTTGGTCTAAATAAAATATCACAGGCTATGCTAATTAATTTGAACTATTCTGGGAATTACCAGTAAATATTCCATTAATAATACACTGACCCAAGAGTTGTGTATATAAATTGGAATGACCTAAGGAAGTGAAGTGAACAGCATCATAAGACACTTGTTCTGGTTCCAGATCGCTAATATCATGTTCAATATATTTTATATTGGTTGAATGACTACTTATTAAATAAATCCATTTATTTGACACTTTGAGCTGAGTAAAAAAAGCGTCTGGTCGTTTTCTCTTAATATTCATTGTACTATCGAATTCCAAGACATTTAATAGTAACACCAATTCAAAACTTTTAGCAAGCCTGTTGCCCAAAATAACGTGGTTGTTACCGTAATCAAACGAATATAAATGATCCAATTTCCCGGAACTTAACAAATAATATCCCATAGAATTAACTTTTAGTGACTTTTCAGAGATACCATGGGGTATTTGCCTTTTTATATCTAAAATAAATTCATTCTTTTTAGGCGTAAAGTCAACAAAACCAAGATTAGAAATTAGATATTTAAATTTGATTTTGTTAAGATCAATGAAATTAAGTAGTGTGAAAAATGTCGTAATTTCCTTTGGTCTGGTCACGATCAATACACTTTTACCATCACAACTTAGATCGGTTCCAAGTTTGTAAGACCAAGTTTCATGATGACGATCATTGTCTAGAGATAACCCCTTCGAATCAGTGAATATTAGTATATCATAAAATGATTCAATTTTCGGTGTTGAGGCAATGATTGCAAAATCATTGCCAAGATTGGCTTCCCCTTTACCAAATTCTAGAACATCCCTGTTAAAATAATATAACATCTCATTAAACTAAGAAAGTCAAATTAGAAAAATCAGAATAGTGTTCAATATCATCTCCAAATTGATCGCTATTGATTCCGATAAACCGAATTCCACAATACAGTGCTGCATCGAGGTCTGTGCTCGCATCACCAAAAAATACTACCTCTTCAGGTTTAAAATCATATTTACTTAATATGGTGCTAACAATAGTGCGCTTGTTTAATGGTGAACCGTAAATGGCCTTAAACAGATGTGATATTCCCTTCGCTTCAAGGATTATTTTAATTTCCTCTTCGGGGGTTCCTGTGCAAATAAATTGAATATATTTATTAGATTGGTTATTAATAAAATCATATGCTCCAACAATGTAAGAGGCATTGATAACTTTTTGAAGCACCATTTGTGAAAATTTTTCTGAAAGTAACCCAATCTGTATTTCATCCAAGTCGATACCAAGATAATTCTTATGATAATATTTAAATTTCTCAAATCGTGAGATTCCACCATTAGCCAAGTGGTAATTAATTACCTTCTCCTCAATTTCTCTTCCATATGGCCGGTATAATTCAGCAAATGCCTCCGTCTTTACATTTACTGAATTTGAAATAACGCCGTCGTAGTCGTAAATCAATGCTTTTACCATACTCAATCTATTTCTGCAATTATCGTTACCGGTGCACCGTCCAGACCTGTAGCGAGCAATGGTAAACAAACTATTTTAATAGGCGACATAATCAACTGATCCAACTTCATATCTTCGATTAACAGTATTGGTTTACCACCAAGGAAATGCTTGTGCGCAATCCTTCCGGATGGTCTGTCTTGAAAAGAAGTAATTGAAATCAGATCGACACCCAGGACTTTTAGCTTAGGTAAATACATCTTTAATTTCTCAGACAGATCTGGATGCAAGCCCGGATTATATTTCCAGTAAGCTTCTTCATCCCTATACTTTGAGAAGCCGGTTTTCAATATAAGAAAATCAGTATCAGAAGGTATAGACTGAATCGCCTGCTTAGAAAGAAGTATTAGTTCATTTTCTGAAACTTCATATTCAATCAAAAAAGGGTGATTAAAAATCCAGAAATCAGCTTCATAATGTTGAGACATTTTCCCGTCTTCAAAGAAATGGTTTGGGAAATCAATATGGGTTCCAGAATGATTATGTAATTTTAATCGCTTGGTATTCGCGGTGTCTCCGTTTCTGATTTCTCGGTCAGGCACGACTCCTATTCCCTTTTCACCTCCGTACAATGGGGTATTCTCATCAAGAAAATAGGATAGATAGATATGTTTCACAAACTATTTATTTAAGGTTTCAATAAATTAGTCGACCCATTCTTCTGAAGCGAACCATAGATATCATATATACATTCCAAAATACCTTGCCCTAAGTCATGATAATTCTTAGGAATGATTTTTAATGCTACTTTGGGTTTAAAAGAATACGGAGTAATCTGATAATGGCCACTGAAACTGCCATTCTTATACTCGATCTCTACCTCATTGTTTAGCATCTCTTTTATCATTTCAAGAATCTCGCGCACTCTCATAGTTTGTGGTCCGGTGATCATAACATAATTATTTGCATATTCCTCTTCAAGGATGTCGACACTTGAACGGGCAGCATCAATTACGTTTATATAGTCTCTAACCTCATTCCCGTCACCTTCTCTCTCAATTTTTCTTGTTGTAAGTGCAGCGATTATGGTATTTCTTATAAAATTAAAGCTATTCGCTCGGGGACCATATAATGACCCATAGCGCAGAATGGTAAAGGGTAACTGATATTCTTTGTGGTAGTTTTCGATAAAAAGTTCACATGCTTGTTTGGAACTTCTATAAAAAGATCCATGGTCGCTGTAAACATAGATTGTGCTTGAATAAACAAACCTGCTAATCCCAAACTCACGACATGCATCCAGTATGTACATTGTTCCCATTATATTAAAATGGGCCGCTTCAACTGGTTTTTCACGTGCCTCATAAATATCCGCAATTGCTGCAAAATGGTAAACGACCTCTACTGATTCCACTACCTTCCTTACATGCTCCCTGTCCAAAATATCGCCAACAATCATTGTCTGATTAGCAGATAGAAAACTAGAGGGCGACCGATCAAAAATCACAACTTCATAACCCTTGCTTGTCAATTCATCAGCCACATGGCTTCCCAAAAATCCAGAACCGCCAAAAACTACAGCTCTCTTCATATTAGAGTTTTAAATTGTTGATAAGGTTTTCAACTGCCATCGTCCCCTGGCGTTCAACATTTTCATAGGTTCTAGAACCAATATGAGGGGTAATAAGAATATTTTCGTACTTCAGAAAAGGATGATCTTTTACCATTGGCTCTTCCTCAAGAACATCTGTTAGGTAACCTTTAATCAGACCGGATCTTATACCTTCAATTATAGCATCCTGTTCAACTAAACCGGCCCTTGCTGTATTTATAATAATTACACCTCTTCTCAATAAACCAAGGTTAGACATGTTAATTAAATGACGAGTGCCTTCATCAAGTGATAAATTAAGGCTGATTACATCGCTTTCCCGAAATATATCCAATTGTGATCTCCAAACCTCAATGCCGTGCTTGGTTGTGAATTCAGTATTTATAAACTTATCAAAAGCAAGCACTCTCATTCCGAAAGCTTTTGCTCTTATAGCTACTTCTTTCCCAACGTTTCCGAGTCCCATAATACCAAGGGTTTTCCCATAAATATCATTGCCTATCAACCTCTCCCAACGCTGTTCTCTCACAATCTGAGTTTCCGGGATTATATTCTTCACAAAAGATAGTAATAAAGAGAAAACATGTTCGGCAACAGTAACCTGATTAACTCCGGGGCAATTTGTAACCGGTATATTGAATTTTTTAGCCGCATTGAGATCCACTTTATCGAGCCCAATGCCATACTTTGATATAATTTTAAGCTTGCCTTCAACGCCGGCTTTTATAACTGCTTCAGTTATTTCATCGTCACCGCAAATAATACCATCAAAGTCAGAAATTATAGGCAAAAGTACTTTTTCTTTAAGCGGACCGCGAAGATTGGTTATTTCAAAACCTTGCGAATTAAGTAAATTATGGTGGTTCCCAGGGGTGTCCTGAAAAGATGTAGAGGTTAATAATATCTTCATGAATGATTCTATTTTATTAAGCCAGTTGGAAGGAATCCTACTGGTCTGGTGCATTATGTATTATTGAAGATATTTCTCCAAAAGCGGATCATTTTTCATCGCATTGTTAACCCTTTCAAGATCTTCTTTAGTGTCAACTGAATATGTTTCCTCTTCTCTCATTACCATCTTTATCTTGATTCCATTTTCGAGGAGGCGATTCATGTCAACTGATTCGATAATCTCAAGTGGAGTTTGCTCCATTTCATTATAGGCAAGCAAAAAGTCCCTTCTAAAAGGAATTATACATACCTGCTTTAGCATTGGCACATTTTCAACACCCTTCTTTCTGGATGGAATAGGCTCCCGTGAAAAATAAAGGGCATAATCTTGCTTATCCACCACAACCTTTACTTCTGCAGGATCCTCATGTTCTTCACGTATCTTCATGGAGGCCATCAGATTTGTGATATTTAATGCTGGGTCATGCATTAAAGGTTCTACGGATGCACTGATCATCTCCGGAGTTAGCATTGGCTCATCACCCTGGATCATCACGACAATATCGACCTTTTCACCAGTCTCCTTCTCAATCTTCAGCAATGCCTCAGCTGTGCGGTCGGAAGCACGTTCGTGTGTGTCCGCTGTCATGATTGCTTTCCCGCCTATACTTTTAACATATTCTACAATTGCCTGATCACAAGTGGCAACATACACCTCCTTAAGCATGCTGCTCAATTTGCTTCGAAGCAATACATGTCCCACCATTGGCATACCTAATATATCCGCTAATGGTTTATTCGGCAATCTGCTCGATGATAATCTGGCTGGAATTATACCAATAATATTCATAATGCTCTTAATTAAATTATTTTTTTAATGCTCCTAATTGCTCCCTGACTTTGGTTCCAAGAAATAGTACATCCAGACTAAATGCAATAAAATTATAACCCAAATTTACTTTATCAAGTAACAGCTTGTGGTCTGGCTGTATTACATGGAACCCAACCAGTTTATTATACTTTTTAACTGTTGTTTCATAAACCTTTAGCGCCTCAACCACATCAGCTTCTTCCCATTGACCGGGTTTGCCCATTGATCCGGAAAGATCATATGGCCCAATAAACGTACCATCGATACCATCTGTTTGAAGAATTTCATCAAGTTCTTTGATGGCATTGATATGTTCAATCTGGGCAATAAGAGTAATTTCCTTTGCCTTGGAATCGCGGTAGCTTTCGAAACCAAATCCGTAGGACTGTGCTCGGGCAAGACCAACTCCTCTTGCTCCTTGCGGGGGATACTTAACTGCCTGAACAGCCTTTCGTGCCTCTGCAGCAGAATTAACAGATGGTACGATTATTCCATCTGCTCCCGCATCCAATATCCGCTTAATTATTCGCGTATTATTTTCGCCGACACGAACAAAAGCCTTAACGCCTTTGCTTTGAACGGCCATTATCAGTTGCTGGGCTTCGTAATAATCAGTAACTGAATGCTCCATGTCAACACATAGCCAGTCGAAACCCGCATCAGCCATTATCTCAGCAATTGATGGATTATTTAATGTAATCCAGGATCCAATTTTTATATTTTCCATAAAAAGATTTTTATACCCGTGCCCAAATTTGATTCCAAACAACGCCCCCACCAAAAGAAGATGGATCAGCGTATTCGGCTGAATGCTTTTTTGCTATTAATTTTAAACCACAGCTTGTGAGCAAAGTGTTACATTCTTCAGCTTGCTTTTCAAAATCATCATTAACTTCAATTAAAATGCCCTTTATAGTACTCAGGAGTTTTTTTCCACCTTGTAAAATAAAATGCTCAATTCCATCGACATCCATTTTGATGTAATCAGGTGTTTGAAGGTTAAGTGAAGTACCTACCTCATCCAGTGAAATTCCTATAGTTTGATAGTCAAATGTAACATTCAGCTTCTTACCATCCCAACCAAAATCCTTTTCAAATGTAGAAAGTGCTCCTCCCCATTCGGTAGTTGTCATCCTAAGATAATTGAAATTGGTTGAACTACTTAGAGCAATTGGAACTATACACACATTTTCAGTCACTTTATTTAAATGAATGTTTCTTGCAAGTAATTCGAGATTAAATACTGAGGGCTCGAAAGCATAAACCCTAGCAGCACGGGTTTTTGCGGCATAAATAGAATACAAGCCCACATTTGCGCCAATGTCCCACAAAACACAGGACGATGGTAAATCATCAATCCATTCCAATGTCTCTGGTTCTTTAGTTGAGAATGAATCGGCGCGGTACAAAGCAAGTCTATTAGGTGAGGCAAAGCGAAATTCCTTATTATTATGTCTTATTACCTGATACTTTTCCCGTATCTGTTCTACTATATTATCGATTACAAAAAGACCTACGTTAAAACTTGATAGAATATTTATGACACTCTTTATAATTGCTGTAACTATTTGTTTCATGCTTATTTGTTTACTAAATTATTGTAAATTTATTTTTTATAATCTCTGACATCCATAAGAAGCAATAACAACTAAATTTAATGCCGCTATTTTTTCCATCTAAATGGCATTAACTCAATAAATTCAGCTCTTGTTTTGAAACCGCTCAAAATAGGGAAAATAAAAAGGAGTCCTCCAATTATAGTAGTAAATATGGAAATGAAAATGAAAATCTCAAAAAATGAATTTTCTGTAATTATACTACTACAGAGATAGGATAAATAACCAGCAAAATAGAATAAAATAAAAACAATTACCTGATAAAATAAAAGCGGCAGATAGGCAATTTTCAGAAATCTGCTATTTACATAACTTGATACATTTACTGTTAGTAATTGAACAAGTACCATCTGTAAGGCAAGGCCCTCTGCACCTAAGTCTAACCCAAAGTATTCCTTAGGAGCAATAAAAAAGAAGCTAATTACTAGACTCAATGGCATAAAAAATAGACCAATATTTCTATGATATATGTTTCTATTGGTTGAATAAAAAAACGATCCATTGATTTGACCAAGAGACTGATGTACAGGAAAAAAAGCCATAATAGACAATACTGCAACTGCTTCCTGAAATTGCTTACCCCCTAAAAAATCAGTAATTATGGCTGCATTAAAGAAAACAAATAGAGCAATGAACATTGAAATAACATATAGCACCTTATAACTCAAAACAAATAATCTTTTAAGGTTTTGCTGATTACTTTGAGCGAATAATCGAGAAAATTCCCGAATGATTAAAGGCATTAATGCACTTGAGAATAATAGTACAAATCCCCCAATTTTTGCTGATAATCCAAAATAAGCCTGTTGAATAGCCCCGCCAAATTGTTGGAGTATCCATCGAGCTCCTATCCCCGTAAGAAGTCCAACAAGAGAATATACTAACAATGGATTTGAAAATTTCCAAAAATAATTAATATACACTTTTATATCACTCATTGTAAGTGAATCCTTAGTAAAAATGCTGACGTTAGAGGTATAAAGTACCCAAAAACAACCAGCGATTAACAGAACTATAAGAAATATCTGGATCAAGAAAAATGTAGACAATAATGTACTCTGAAAAAACCAAAGAACTCCGCCATAAACGAGCACAGAAATTAGCATATGGAACATTCGGACTTTTTCAGCACCTACTGTTAGGTTTGCTGCATCTGTAATCAGAATTAGAGTACTGGAAATGAATGTAACAATACCTAAAACACTGCTGAGGACAATCATCAGAAATTCCTGTTTTGGCCAGACACTATCTGAAAACCCGAATAATTTAGTACTTATAACGAATATTGCATATAAACAACATAATGCTGCAACGATAACCCAATAAAATTTAATAAGCTTATGATTAGTGTAGTCTTGAGATAAGCGGGTATAGAAAGCTATGGAAGATCCCGTATCAAAAAAGCCAATTATTTTACTGGCACTGTCTTGTAAAAAATCAAAATTACCATAAGCTACTGGTCCGAGTAATCTTGGGAAAATAGCATTCAGCACAAGATTAATTGGGATTTTCAAAAGGTTAGTAAAAATCTTAAAACTTAAATGCTTTTTAAATTCCGTCATAATATCTACACTTATGTATTAAGAATAACACATCGTGTTGTTTGCTTTGAAATACTGTGAGTTGTTTAATTTAATCTTTGTTTAAGTTCAGATGAAATAATTTCCCAACAAGGGATTTCAACAGTACCCGGCATTTTTACATAATCCTTTATAAATGCTGCATAGGCCGACTGGTCTATTTTCAGTTCATTATCCCAATTAACAGCGCTAAGTTTGTTATCAAGATTGATAGGCCTTTTGTTGAGTACACCCGCAAAACATTCAATGGCTTTACCAAAATGTGTCGATTCAATTTCATTGGTTGTCACATAAACTAAAGGCTTGCCAAAAAGAATTGCAAGCTGTATGGAAGTGCTCGAATGACAGATTACGAAATTGCAGTTTCTGATCAATTCCGTAGTTACTCCTTCTAAAACAGGAATATCTCCGAAATATTTATTCTCCAAACCTTTATAATTCGAACGAGGATGTGCCGCTACTTTAATAGCTACTCTGTATTCTCTAGACAAAACAGCCATTCCTCTACAAATTGCTGGGAAGTAATTTTCAGGAGTTACTGGTGCAGGAATCCCCATGTATAAATAGTCGCTATGAAAAGCATAGTCTTCATCTAGAAACACGGCATATGGCATAACCTCATTTATAGGTAAATTTCTGTATTTTAAAAACAAGTCGTAGTCTAGGTTATGTACTTTGATGATTTGGTCTACTGAATATCCCAAATACTGCGCTGCTTCATGAGACTTTTCGCCAGACACAGCAATTAACATTTGCGAATCATATTTTTTTATAAAAATATTGAAAAGCTTTTTTAGAGTTGCATTCCCTAATACCCGCATCGCCGCTAATGGAGAAAATAGATATTTCTTTATTCGGGTATATACAAGATCAAGAGAATTAACCTCTGGTAAGGGTAAGCTTCCTAATGAAAGGTTTAAAAAACAGCTTCCGGATCGAAGTAACTTAAGCTTTATTAACAGATAATAAAAATGATGACTATTTATAATATCAATTATATAATCAAAGGTAATTTTAGTTCGTAATAGATCTAGAATTTGTTGCTTAGTTCGGACTATTTTATGATTCTCCAACACTAACGTCTCACCGTTATCTTTGATATATTTTTCCCACACATCTGGATAAAGTAACGGAGTTAAGTCCCAAATTTCAACTAAAAAACCATCGTTTTGGAAGTTCATAATTCCCAACCTCTCCAAATTACGAAGATTTAGGGCTTGCGACATAAGGTAAAGCACCTTAGGTTTTTTAATACAACTCATTCTAGTTTTGGTAACCTTACAATTTTACTAAATAGCTGTCCACCCACCATCTACAACAAGATTGTGTCCGGTAACGTATTTGGCTCCTTCAGACAACAAAAATGAAATTGCAGGGGCAATGTCATCCGGTTCAGCTAGGCGCTTTAATGGAACTTTTGAGGAGAAATTTTTAACGAATACTGGATTTTGATTGTTAAATACACCGCCAGGTGATACGCAGTTTACACGTAAATTATGTTTACCATAGTACGATGCAAGGTATCTAGTAAAATTTATTATCCCGCCTTTAATAGCGGAATATGCAGCAGGGGAGGTCATGTCCGTGCCTTCATACACAGTAAAATCATTTCCTACGATACCGTAAATTGATGCTACATTGACCAGTGATCCCTGGTTATTCTGCTTCATTATTTCAAGTGCCTTCTGGCAAATGAAGAAACAACTGTTTAATTGAAAGCCAACATTAGTTTCCCAACTTGAATATTTAACATTTTCAAAGGCATCCCCCCAATCTGACGTTCTTGGATATGCATTATTAACTACGCCATCAAGGTTGCCAAATTTTTTAAGAATAACTTCAAAAACCTGCAAAATACTTTCATTGTGAGTTATGTCACAGTAAATAGTTCCTTGATCAATATTATTTTCAACATTTATATCCGCGTTCAGCACAATTGCCCCATGCTTCCTTAAATCATCTACTGTAGCTTTTCCAATTAAGCCACTACCCCCAAAAACAACAATTATTTTATTCCCCAACATATATTTCAAAAGTTTTTTAAGATACGTCCTCCACTTGAAAATACTTAGTGATTAGATTTTTTTTATTCTCTAAGGTTCTGTAGTTAGGATAGGAACCGATGACTATTGTGTTATCCGGAATCGGGGTATTAATAATTGAGGCATTAGCGCCCATTACAAAATTTTTTCCCAGGAAACATTTCCCAATTACTGATGAATGGGAATATAATATTGTGCGCTGAGAGAAAGCAGGATAAATACCCTCAACCGTTGCTCCAACGGTAACACCCTGGTAAACCACCAAAAAGTCAGAATAATTGGCTCTGCCTAATACAGTGCCAAGCGGATGAACAAATAAAAAATGTTCCGGAAGGTCTATACCATAAAATGCATCAATACCAAACATTGCCTTATTCAGAAGAAACAACTTCGCTGCAATGTCCTCATTGCCCAATTTATAGGCGGTGTTTGATGTCATATAAAGAAATGCCGAATAGTGATCGCCATGGAGATGATTAAAATAAGAATACTGTCCCTTGATGTAGTAAGGCAATGCTATTCGATCAAAGCTAAGCTCTAATCTAGCTACCGACTGATCGACACAGCTATCCATGAAACTCTCATCCACAGTATTCCCGTCCGGAAAAAACAAGTTCAACTGACGAAGCAGATAATTTTTAAGATCAACTTTTGGCAGACTCAGTTCAAGGCTCCTCATTCTAGATCTCTTTTATTTTAACTTTGTTATTCTTCAGATAGGCTCTTGCGCGGATCGGATTATTATCTCCAAAATGAAAAATACTTGCCATCGCCAACCCGCTAACATGAGTATTTAAATACGCCTCAGAAAGATGACTAAAATTGCCAGCACCGCCACAAGCAATAACCGGTAAATTAGTAGTCTTATTTACAAGGTTAATCAGGTTTAAATCATAACCTTGCATTAAGCCATCCCTTGAAATATTGTTGATGAATAACTCCCCTGCTCCAAGCATCTCCATCTTTTTTATATGATCAATCAATGAAACATTACACTTTTCACGCCCAGAGTTCTTGTAGAGGACATATTCCCCATGCTCATGTTTTACATCAATACCTATTATTATACATTGCTTACCAAAAATACGGGAACTCTCTCTGATAAGATCATCGTCATGGTATGCGGCTGAATTGATAATAACTTTGTCGGCTCCAACTAAAAGTAATTCCCGGATCTCTTCCACTGACTTTATTCCTCCACCGATGGTGAGTGGCATAAAACATTCCCGAGAAACTTTTGAAATAATATCCTTATTGGTAGCCCGCCCTTCATGTGTAGCGTCAATATCAATAAAGACGAGTTCATCAACATATTGGGCATTATAGATCCTTGCAGCTGAAACAGGATCGCCGGTATCTCTATAATTGTCGAAATTTACTCCCTTAACCATTCGACCATTTCGAAGAAGAAGCGTAGGAATCAATCGTTGTTTAAGCATTGAGTTTGGCGAAATTAGTTAATATCTGTAAGCCTTGCTTCTGGCTTTTCTCAGGATGGAACTGGATACCAACTGTATTTTTTTTATCATTCATAACAATCGAGGGAAAATTAATCCCATAATCAGTCAATGCCACGATGCTGGTGTCATCTTCCACAACGAATTTATAGGAATGAACGAAATAGAAATCTGCGGATTTCTTTACCTCTTCCAAAATTGGGTGATCATGAACAATTTGAATGCCATTCCAACCTACATGGGGAACCCTAATCTCCTTTTCTTTGAATAATTCCACGCGACCTTTAATTAGGCCTAAGCCTTCCACTTCATATGGCTCGGTACCAAATTCTGCCAATAATTGCATTCCCAGACAAATTCCAAGTATTGGTGAGCATTTTGCATCAAAATCTCTGATTGGTTCAATAAAATTACGCTTGGTTATATTGTCCATAGCTTCGGCAAAAGAACCAACGCCAGGGATAACAAGGTGGGAAATTTTATTAAACTGCTCAGGATCTTCAATAATTATACTTTCAATACCTAAGTAGTCGAATGTATTGGTTACCGAGGATAAATTACCCATACCATAATCGAGAATTCCTATCATTTCTTTCTATTGTCTTCCCGGTACCAGGTATCCATATCATGTGGCTTTTTGCCACGCTTTATATTATCAAAATCAGGTTCAAAAGGTGGCACAACGAATTTCTTAATAGTGTCATTGAACTCCTCTTCAGTTAAGCCCATATATTCCAGAAAAACATCTAACGACTCTGGCCGTTTTCCTTCAAAATTGTCAATCCATTCCTGAGCCTCAGCCTGGGCCATCCTGTTATTCCGTATCTCAAAGTTTGTTAACTGCGTTACCCTGCTATATCCTCGTTTTAGATATTTAATATAGTCTCTTGTACCTTGCATCCAGCACTCGATCTTGGCGAACTCCTTGTTTATACTTTCAGGCACGCCCTCGAGTTCATCCCCTGACCAACCAAGCTCTTCCATTATGATCTTCGTATTCTTTTTGTAATCCCATGGAATAAAACTTCCCAGACATACAGAGTAGTAGTCCATTTTCTTAAGATCTGAAAGCTTTGGATATGTATATGGATATAGATCACGCTTTTCAATTGGATCTTCCGGTGTATTTATCATTCCCCACATGTCGTCCGCACTAATGCCTAAATTCCGGATCATATTAAATTTCTCTTCATCCTCCCATTCAATAATATTGTCTTCATAGGTATAGTACGCAGACATCTCAGCTAAAGGTTCTCCCCAAAGAATTAAAGGGACGTTGTACTTCAATGCAACTTGAAGAGGATAAGAATAAATTCCGGTATGACAATGCCAACAAAAATCAGTTTTTCTGGCGAAAGCTTCCCACATCAATTTCTTAACAACTTTCCAATTGGGTGTAAAATCGATGAAATCGGCGCCCATTTTTTTAAGTACAAGTGTTGTGTTGTGTTGATGATGGTCACGCATAAATCCGTGATTAAATCTTACAACTAAAGGTTTGATCTTATACTCTTTCATCAGATAGTACAAGGTAAAGGTGCTGTCTTTACCACCACTAAATGGAATGATACAATCGTAATCATATTTGCCACGATATTTTTCGATAACATTATCAAGCATTACCTTACGCTTGTCCCAATCAATATTGGTTTTTTTATATTCCGAAGTTTTACACATGTTACAACTTTTTCCATCTTCATCAATGACTAAAGTTTCATATGTTTCAGGCAACAGGCAGTTACCACATTTTTTTAACTCACTCATATTAATTATATTTTCTAAATACTGGTTTAATAACTTTTGACTGAAGATATTCTTCTATATTCCCGTTTAGTGCATCGAGGATTACGCTTAAAGAATCGCGCACAGCCGAGAGTGTTTTATCAAGTTCCGTCTCCTTATGGGAGTAAGAAATTGCTATATAAGGCATCAGAATGCCTTTCTTTACCATTTCTTGAGCAAAAAGTGTTCGGAGTTCCATAGAAGGATTGCCATCCTTCCCTCTCACTGAATAAGTTGGAGAACAGGAGATACCTTCAACCGAAAAATTTTTCTCTATACCGAACTCTGAAGCAATTTCATTCATTCCAACAACAAGCTTTCTTCCAAATTGCCAGAAATGATCAATAACATTATTCCGCTTTAAAATTTCAACTGTTTTAATAAAGGCTCCAAGAGCACTCATTTCTGCTCCATGTGTAGTAGATGTTAAAAATATTCTTTCCTTACCCTCAGCTAAAATGCTACCCAGTTCCATAATTTCTCTCTTTCCTCCTAGAGCAGCAACAGCAAAACCATTTGCCATGGCCTTACCGAATGTACAGAGGTCTGGTTCCACTCTATAATATGTCTGAGCCCCCTGCAAATCCCATCTAAAACCTGTGATCATTTCATCCAGTATAAATATAGCACCATTTTTATGAGCAATTTCTTTAACCTGATGTAAAAAATTTATTCCCTCTAAAGAATCAAACCCCAGAGGATCGACAGTTGTTGCTGGCTCCAGCATAACTCCTGCAATCTGACCAGGATACTGATCAAACAATGCTTTTAATGAATCAATATTGTTGTAGTTGAACTTCAGGGTGAAATCACTAGCTTCTTTCAATGCCCCCTTGTCAATAACAGTTGACCCGATGAACCAATCATCAAATGAAAAAAAAGGCTGTTCGAAAGGAATTGCAATATATTTTTTTTCTGTGTATGCCCGTGCGAGTTTCACAGCTGCCGTTGTCACAGTTGAACCATGTTTTGCAAATTTAACCATTTCTATCGATGGAATTAAATCACACATAAGTTCTGCCGCCAGTAGTTCAGTAACTGAAGCCCTGGTAAGATTATTCCCTTTAAGTATTTCCTTATAACAGGCGTCAGCAATTTCTGTATCCCCGTAGCCGATATTGACCGATCTCAAACCCATTCCATAATCCAGATACTTTTCTCCACTTGGGCTAAAGACATAAGCTCCTTTACCTTCCTCCAGAATTTCAGGGGCATTTGAAGGAAATTGATCATCACCCCTGGAATAGGTATGTGCACCTCCAGGGATTACATTATGTAATCTTTCTCTGTAGTTCATATTTTGAAAACTTCTTTAATATCAAATAGGGCTTTATCAATAATAAATTCTGCAAATAGCCAATCCAATGGCTCGTCAATTTCAAGTGTCGAAATCCCCTCCAATAACGAACTCAGAGTTAGTTCCGTATAGAAAGTTTTAAACTTCAAAAAATCTTCCCACCGGCTAATGTAAAAGCCCCCTGAAGGGGTAATTTCCATTGAAAAAGCCTGCCTATCTAAACGCTTAAGTTTTTTCAGATTTTCAGATAACGTGCTTAGATATTTGGAATTTTCCTGAACAAACATCTTATTAGGTACTGCCTCTTTAACTGCAACTATCCCTCGTGCTGCGGCATTACTTTCCAGTTCTGCTATCGCTTGATCGAGCTCCAAGGTTCTAACAAACGGAGATGTTGGTTCAAGTAAACCTATATAATCGTACTCTAAACCTATTGATGATGCATGATTCATTGCATGAAGAACAACGTCAGCTGATAGGGCCTTATCATCTGAAAGTTCAGCTGGACGCAAAAAAGGTTTTGTAGCTCCAAATTTTTCAGCTATCTCCGCATATTTGTCAGAATCGGTGCTAATCCATAAATCATGCGAATAGCTTGATGCCAACCCTGTAAGAATTCTGTATGCCAACAAGGGATATCCACCTAGAAGCCTAATATTCTTATCAGGAAGTGACTTAGACCCGGATCTTGCAGCCACCAGCCATAAAACTTTTTTCTTCAACTTAAAAATTTATAAATTCAATGTCCTGCTGGGCTTTTAAATAATCGTCATGTTTCCCAATATCCAACCAATAACCCCGTAGCGGAAATGAAGTTACCTTATACTTATTGGTGATTAAATACTCGAGTAAATCAGTAGCATTGAAAAATTCATTTCGCGGAATTTTCTCGCATATCTTCTTCTTCATGAGATAAATTCCCCCATTTGCGAAATATGTTAACGTTGGCTTTTCCCTGAAGCTTTGTATGAGATTATCTGAAGTCTCAAGAATCGCATATGGAATATTGACATTATATGGAATGGTAGCCACAGCAAAATCAGAATCGGATTCGACGAAGTCTAGAAAAAATTTTTCGTAATCAAGATCTGTAAGAATATCAGAATTGGTTACCAACACATAGTCATGTTCAAAATTACAAATAAGCGAGACAGCTCCAATGGTTCCAAGGGCATCAGTTTCATCAACATAATTTATTCTGATTCCAAGCTCTGATCCATCCCCTAGTAATTCTTTAATCTGATCTCCAAGATAACGGACGGAAATCCAGAAATCGTCTATTCCAAAACTAAGAAGACGATCTATATTATGTTGTATGATTGGCTTTTTACCAACCATCAAAAGTGGTTTCGGGGTAGTGTTGGTAAGTGGCTTTAGCCTTTCACCTCTACCTCCCGCCATTATGACTGCGTCAACCGGAAGATATGACTTCAGGTATCGAAAATTGATTACATTCACTACAACCTCATCCTGTAATACTGGAAGAACTTTAAAATTATTTTCCCTGAGCCTGAATATATCCTGAATAGTATATCCACCCCTCTGAACAAATTGCGGATTAGGCTGGACAAAATCATCAACCACGCTATCAAGACTTAATCCACTTAATAACCCTCTTCTTACATCTCCATCGGTAAGTGAGCCCAGTAACTTACCCTCCTCATCCACAACAAACAGTATGGCGTCACCGCTCAGTTCATTTAGTTTAAACAAACCTTCTTTTAGAAGAGTTCTGCTTCTGACCAAGTGCTTTTTATAATCGTAGATCATTTATCGATATATTTTATCAATTGAAAAGCTTCTGCATATTTAACTCCCACACTTGCTCCCCTAAAATGGGCAAGCGCTTTAACATTGTCATATGATCTAGGGAATGGATGCTCGTGCATTTCAGAATCAAAGATAGACAAGATACGAAGCTTCTTCTCCATAAAAGCAGTCACATCCACAAAGTAATTTGGTATAAATACTTTTTCTGGAAGTGCCGGTGCAAACTCTGTCTCAGAGATACATTCATACATCATAACTTGCTTTATGAATGGATATCTGAATGATTTGGTGCAGGCCAAAACTGCATTAAATACAACCCTATGGTCGGAATGAGCATCGGAGCGGTTCATCACGTAGACAATCTCTGGTTGCACTTTATGGAAGATGTCTGAAATTTTGGGAATAAGATCCGTCAGATCATGATCAGTCAAACGCATTGTGGGATAGTCAAGTTTAAAGGTACCTTTAAACTGATACAAACTACTCACCTTACTGATCTCATCCTGTCTTGAGCCGACCCGCTCCCTATCAAATCCATATTCTTCGAAAATATTAGTCACGATTAGCCAATATATTTCATCGCCGTTCAATTGGTGCTTAAGAAGTGTGCCGCCTGCTCCAAGTGTTTCATCATCAGGATGGGCAGATATTACAATAACTTTTCTCATAAATAATCACCTACTGAGGGTAAAACAACAAACTCATGTTTAATCAACCATATAGCACCATCTGCTGACTTCACCCTTATTTTATTGCCAATTACAGAAAGAACCCGTCCAGGCTCAATATTTGGTAGATTCATTTCAATATCAATCTCAGTTTGCCAAACCTTTATATCTCCGTCCAGGCTTTCGATATGCGCACCCACATAAGGTTCTGACAATGCACGCACAAGATTATAAATGGTTATCGAATTCATTCTGAAATCAATTCTCCCATCGTTTCGTCCTCTCTTTCGCCAGGTGTTACCCTCTTTGGGCTGTGGAATTCTATCGAATTGACCGGTCTTCAATCCATTTGTAAAATGTTGGATCTGTTTAAATGCCGTTTTCTGCATCTTATTATAAAGACTGCGGGCATTATCAGTATCTGAAATATCTATAACTTCTTGTGAAAGAATATCCCCTGTATCTGCACCAGTATCCATAAAAAAGAATGTTGAACCTGTTTTTTTTAAACCTAGTGCCAATGCCCATATAAGTGGATGCCTGCCCCTATTAAAAGGCAATAATGCTGGATGATAACCTATGACACCAATTTTGCTTGATGATAGCAACTCTTCTTTTATAAGACTAGACCAGCCAAAACAATAAATCACATCAGGAAGGCACGACCTAATAAATTCTATATTATTTGGATGGTTTACATCCTTCATGTATTTATATCTAATACCATTTGGAATACATAATGGTGCAAGATCTCTATGGTCACTGTTAAAGCCGGAGTTTTCTTTAGTTGCAACTCCGACAATCTCGAACTGATTTTCTATAAGTATTTGAAGGGCGTTGAATGAAAATTCTACACAACCAATAAAGAAAATTTTCATGTCAGATCAAAAAATTTCTTTTTTATTATTTCATCATATCTAGAGCTCTTCAGGATCTGAATTATTTTATCAGATGCATTGGCAGTTCCATATAGATTCTTACTGTGTTGTATCGCGTTATTAAAATCTTTGCTCAACGCAATTCGTATCGCATCTTTTATTGACTCATATTGAGGATCGCAGTTAATGACTGTTTCGCCTATTTCACGTCCCCGCTGCCTGTCGCCTATGTTTATGGTTGGCTTCTTAAATGACGGAACTTCAATTAAGCCACTTGAGGAATTTCCAATCACAAAATCAATGTATTGCAGTGCAGAAAGGTATCTTAACTGACCCAAAGAAGGAAATGCCACGGAAGTATCCGGATGGGAGAATACATACTGATCTATCAGTTGGTTGATAATGCGTCCGTCCGTATCAGAATTTGCTTTTGTAAAAATAATTAATGAATCTTCTATCTCATACAAAGCTTTAAGAAGTTCTTTAAACTGCCCTTCTGCTGATGATGACTCCAGAGTCACCGGATGAAATGTTACGAGAATATTTATTGATTTCAATTTGGAGGAAATGGAAGTCTCAAATTCTTGCCGCCCTAAAAGAGTAAGTCTATTTATATTCTCTATGCCTAACGCCCCAACATTAAATACTCTATCGGGTTGTTCACCTAACTGAATAACTCTATGACGATATTTTTCTGTTGAAGTGAAATGAAGATGTGACATTTTAGTTATAGAATGTCTAATTGGTTCATCTATTAGCCCTTCTGTAGCTTCGCCTCCATGGCAGTGTGCAATCACTATTCTACTTATCATTGCTGCAGTAGCAACAGCAAAAACCTCATACCTATCCCCTAAAACAATGAGTACATCTGGTTTAAGTCTTTCAAAGCACTCAGCAGCGCTGATAATTCCCAAACCAATGCTTTTGGAAATCCCAGTTGCTGTATCAGATGACAATAATGTTTCCAACTTTTCGGCTATGGTAAATCCGTCTTTTTCAATTTCACGATATGTAAGCCCAAACTCAGGCGACAAATGCATCCCCCCAACCACAAGTTGCATATCTACACAAGGATCTTCGGAAAGGCCTTTGATCAACCAGTATAAAAGACCGTATTCTGCCCTTGTTCCTGTAAATACACAGATCTTAAGCTTATTCATTGATACTGATAAGTTCATCTTCAGAAAAATCCCTTGTTGCGGCCCTCCCAATAACCCTATCCCACTCCATTGGGCTCAAACCTGATCCAGGCCTTTTGACCACAAGGTTGTCTTCGGTAAATAGCTCGCCGGCTTTTATTTCCTTCCTGGCAACAATGCTTTTTCTAACAGCGTTAATATTTTTCACTTCAGATTCGCTCGGAAGTTTAATGGCTTCGCCCAAAGCTTCTTCTATATTTCTTATTGCAAGAGTCATTGATTTCAACTCGCCCGGTTCCAAAGATGCTCTATGATCCGGCCCGGCCATTGTTTTATCAAGGGTAAAATGCTTCTCTATAAGCTCAGCTCCGAGGGCAACAGCAGCAATCGGAACCTCAATGCCCAATGTATGGTCAGAGTATCCCACCCGTACACTAAGTTCCCTCCCAATAACACTCATTGCCCTCAAATTAACATCCTTCATTGGCGTTGGATATTCCGTGTTACAGTGTAACACAATGATATTTTCTTTCAGGGTGCCTGATTCTAGCAAAACCTCAATTGCAGCTTTTATTTCTGCCAAGTATGACATTCCTGTTGAAAGAATTATCTGGGGAAAAGCCCTGGACATAGCCCGCAGGTATGGAAGATTAGTGATCTCACCAGAGGGTATTTTGCCAATTGAAACTCCCAATTCTTTAAGAAAAGAAATGCTCCCGATATCAAAAGGTGTTGAAAGAAACTTCACCTTCAAGTTCTTGCAGTAGTCTATCAAAACGAAGTGCATTTCGTCGCTTAGTTCAAGCTTTTTTAGCATACCGAACTGTGTGTCACTTTTTTCAACGAAATTCTCTTTCTGGTAGGCAGCCTTAGGTGCATGGATGCTCACTATATTTTCAGCCTTGAATGTCTGGAACTTGACGTAATCAACACCTGCATCCTCTGCCGCATCAATTAATTTTTTAGCAAGCTCAATATCTCCATTATGGTTCACACCTGCTTCAGCAATAATGATAGTTCTTTTCATCTTTATTTATTTTTTGCTGGATTCCCATAGAGAATAGAGTCGTTAACAACATTATTAAGGACAACTGACCCTGCTCCGATAACTACTCTTTCACCGATAGTAACTCCCTGCTTAACAACTGAATTTGCCCCGATAAAGGAATGCTTCCCAACACTTACGTTTCCTGACAACACTGCACCCGGCGCTACATGAACAAAATCTCCAAGCTGGCACTCGTGCTCAATAATACTTCCGGAGTTACAAATTACGCCCTTGCCAATATTACATAATGCGTTGATGATTACACCCGGCATAATTACGGAGCCTTCTCCCAATTGGACCAGCGGGGATATTATTGCAGAGGGATGAGATACGGAAGGGGTTGATATGTTCTTACTTTGTAAATGATTATAGACTTTGGTTCTCAGATAGTTATCACCAATTCCCAAAAATACATTATTTAATTTCAATTTCTCCAAAACTGATATATCCCATTCACTTCCGATAAACTTAAGACAAAAGGGGTTGTCCGTTTTATAATTTTTCTCGCAATATGAGTGACAATTGAAGCCTGCGGAACGAAGTACATCGATCACTACAAATGCGTGTCCGGAGTAGCCTATAATTATAGCATCATTATTCATATTCGCACGCTGCTTGGGACGTTAATTACTCTTTGTGCCAACCACTCACTATTTTTTAGGTCTCCACATTGAAAATCCCTGAACATTGGCAAACGATGCATCAACTCCCAAACCGGCCGAGACATTACTCCATTCTGGTTAGAATATTTGAGAAATTCTTCCTGGTCCCCACTATTCTCAAATATTAATGCGTTCAACCAGAAATTAGCCTGGGCATCCTCAATTTCGTCGACAAATTTTACTTTCGAATCCTTGAAGAAATCTTTATAAGATTGAGCAAGTTCTCTCTTATTGCGCAGAAAAAGAGGAAGTTGCTCCAACTGTGCACAAGCTAGTGCCGCATTTAGATTTGGCATTCGGTAATTATAACCCACTGAATCATGTACAAAAGCCCATGGATGGGGGACCTTAGCTTGTGTTGTTAAATGTTTTGCCCTTTCAGCTAATTCCTTGTTATCAGTTATAATAGCTCCCCCCCCTCCGCATGTAATGGTCTTATTACCATTAAAACTGAAGGTCCCTGTAATTCCGAACCTTCCGGTATGTTTGCCTTTATAATAACTTCCAAGTGATTCAGCTGAATCTTCAACTAAAGTTATATTCCATTTCGCACAAATGTCCGACAATGATTCTATCCTGCAAGGCAATCCGAATGTATGCATCGGAACACAAGCTTTAATTCTTTTTCCGGTTTTCTTGTTATAAGTATAACCATCGGCACCTATTTCTGCATTTTCATTAAGGAAGTCTGAGAGCGCCTGGGGTGACATCCCCATTGTATCCAAATCTACATCCACAAAAACAGGTGTTGCCCCTAAATATGATATCGCATTACAAGTTGCAATAAAAGTCAGGCTCTGTGAAATCACCTCGTCGTTTACAGTGACATCAGCTAGTATTAAAGCCATATGGAGAGAACTGGTACCGTTGACAACCGCAACTGCAAACGAAGCTCCAGTTAATTCGCACATCATTTCTTCGAACTTATTGACGAAAGGACCTACTGAAGAAACAAAAGTAGAATCAATTGTTTCCATAAGGTATTTTTTCTCGTTACCTGCAAATTTCGGTGCATGCAACGGAATGAAACCCTCGTTCGGAAATTGTTCCTTTATAAAATCAACGATGTCCTCGAATCTAATATTATTCATTAGATATTGTAAATATTGGCTTTATAATGTTTCAAGTTAACTGGATCTCTGAACCATTCTACTGTAGCGGCCAAACCTTTTTCGAGTGTATATTCAGGCCTCCACTCAGTGTTTGAGGTAATCTTTTGATTTGATCCAAACAACCTGAATACCTCTGATTTCTGAGGTCTCACTCTTTGCTCATCACTTATTACTGTTGCCTTAGGATTTATCAAATTTATCAGATGGTTTGCAACATCACCTACCGTGACTTCAGACTGAGTGGCAATATTACAATCTTCCCCAATTAGACTATCTGATTCAGCAATTCTGATAAATCCTCTTACCGTATCTTTCACAAAAAGAAGATCACGTGTAGGTGTTATGTCTCCGAGCTTTATCTCCTCAATACCATTGAGCAATTGCGTGATTATTGTAGGAATTACAGCTCGTGCTGACTGTCTTGGACCATAAGTGTTAAATGGCCTTACAATGGTCAAAGGAAGATCAAAACTCCTGTAAAATGAATCGGCAATGCAATCTGCACCGATCTTCGAAGCTGAATAAGGCGATTGAGGCTGTCTTGGATGGCTTTCGTCAATAGGAACATATTTAGCAGTCCCATAAACCTCGGATGTTGAAGTCACTATGACCCTTTCTATTCCAAGATCCTTGGCTGCCTGAACAATATTGAGAGTTCCTTTGACATTGGTATCAATATATGAATCCGGAGAATGATAGCTGAATGGGATAGCAATTAGTGCAGCTAAATGAAATACAATATCACAACCTTTCATGGCCTCTCTAACCCCATTCGGATCACGAATATCACCTGCGAAAATTTCTATTTTGCTTAATTCTGACTCAGGTAAACTATCAAGCCATCCCCAACTATTGAAAGAATTATAATATACAAATGCCTTAACTTTAACCCCTTCTTTTAGTAATTGCTCTACCAGATGACTGCCAATAAAGCCATCTGCTCCAGTAACCAACACAACTTTTTTTTGTAATACCATATTATTAACGGTAGAAATGAACTGTTGTTTAAAATTTTAGATTTACAGAATAAAATATCTTCAATTTCACTAAATGGAATGAAGAGACCTCTTAAAATTTGAAGATTAAATTGTAAACAACTCTATAAACGAGCATCTACCAAATTTCGGTCAATAATTGCTTTGATATCAAATATTACGGCACCTTCGTCTTTGAATTTTTTAAAATCTATCGAAAGAAATTCTTTGTGAGCGACTGCAACAATCACCGCCTTATATTCATGTTCATCATAGCTTTCTGCTAGTTGAATTCCATATTCTCTCTGAACATCAGAATAGGCTGCCCATGGATCATATATATCGACTTCGAGTCCGAATTGTCGCAGCTCGGTATAGATATCAACTACTCTGGTATTTCTTATATCAGGGCAATTCTCTTTGAAAGTTATTCCAAGAATTAATGCCCTTGCAGATCTAACGACTTGACCTTTGTGTATGAGTAGCTTAACAACCTTGTTGGCAATAAACATTCCCATGTTGTCATTCACTCTTCTTCCGGAGAGGATTACTTGTGGAGAATACCCCACTGACTCAGCTTTATGGGCCAAATAATATGGATCAACTCCGATGCAATGTCCTCCAACCAAACCGGGTGAATATTTCAGAAAATTCCACTTAGTACCAGCAGCTTCAAGTACGTCGTTAGTATCAATGCCAATTCTGTCAAAAATAAGGGCTAACTCATTCACAAATGAAATATTAACGTCACGTTGTGCATTTTCAATTGCTTTTGAACTTTCGGCAACCTTTATACTATTAGCTTTAAAGGTACCAGCAATAATAATGCTCTTGTATAGCTGGTCCACAATTTCGGCAATTTCAGGTGTAGAACCTGATGTAACTTTCTTGATTTTAGTTAGCGTATTTATCTTATCTCCGGGATTAATTCTTTCAGGAGAGTAGCCACAGAAAAAATCAACATTAAACTTAAGCTTGCTGAATTCCTCAAGCACAGGCACACAATCTTCTTCCGTACATCCGGGATAAACCGTGCTTTCATAGATAACAATATCATCCTTTTTCAGGATCTCACCTATCATTTTGGATGCTTTAAGCAACGGAGACAAATCGGGTTTCTTAAAATTATCAATTGGTGTTGGGACGGTAACTATGTAAATATTGCATGAAACTATGTCAGAGATTTCGGATGAGAACTTCAATTTTAATGAGGATCTAATTTCATCTTCTCCAGACTCATTAGTTCTATCTATACCATTCTTAAGCTCTTCAATTCGCACCTGATCTATATCAAATCCAATTACTGTAATTTTTTTACCGAACTCTACAGCAAGTGGTAAACCAACGTATCCCAAACCAATAACTGCTATCTTCTTATCATTAAGATTCATGTATAAAAAATTCTTTTCTTACAATTATTTTAACATTTAAACTACTAAATTCTTTCGAATATCATTTATTAAGGTGACAAGAAGAATCATTGCAAGAGTTACAATACCCCCAATTATGAAGCCAAATGCTCCTCCTTTTTTAGGCCCTAATCTCTTTACATCTAAAGGGTAATTAGGCACATCGATAACTTGAATCAAAGGTTTATTCTGCAAAAGGTTTATTTTGGCAAGCTCAAGATTTTTAACTAGTTCCTCCAATATGGCTTTATTCATTTCGGCATTGAATTGGGAACGTTGAATTGGAGTCCTCAAGATCTGTTTGGCCGAATTAAGATTTGGTGTAGCATCCATTATTTCGGCTGATTTTGAAATAGAACTATTCATCGAAGCCATAACCGAATCTGTTTTCATTTGAAGAATAACAACACTTTCAAGGGATTTTTTGGTTTTTGTTTCTACATAAAATTGATTAACAGTGGAAACAATTTTGTCTGTAAACTCCTTTGAAAATATTTCGTCAGTTGATCTTACCTGCACTATTATTGTGCTTAGCTTTTTATCGGGCTTAGTTACTGAAAGATAATTTTTGATGATATCGTTAATTATTATAGAAACTATACTATCTCGACTTCTAACTCCAACGTCAGTACTAAAATCAATCTTTTGGAGTCCAGAATCATCTTCCCAATTCTTCCTCATATCTGTGATAGTTAAATACCTATCTAAAAGCGATTTATCATTTACTGTTTTATTCTTTAGAGGAGAAAGAAGTGTTTTTTCTATCATCCGACGGGATTTATACAGTTGAATGATATTCTCGCCCTGAAATAGTCCTCCATTACCCCCGACATCTATACCCGCAATTCCGGCTAAACCACCAAGCTGGCCGAGCATTCCTCCAGCACCAGCACCATCTTCTAGGACAAAAGATGTTTCAGCTGTATAAATAGGTTTTTTATAAAATGCATAACCTAAACCAATTACTCCACCAATAATCGCTCCAGCAAGTAGAAGTAGCCATTTCGATAATATGAATTTCCACCATCCATATACCTTAAGCAGAAAATCAATCAGGGAGATTTCACTATCTGAATTAACAGGAATGTGGTTTTGTTTATTGCTATGCATTTAATAAATAGTTGGTTGAAACTTATAGATAATAATATTGAATTTAAGATGGCCAAAATTGATTGGACTTATTAACACCCTCATAAATAGTAATACCACTTTTTGTTTCAGAGATTCTTTATATTACTGGCTATTTACTTTACCAAGTTTAAAATAATCACAGCCAACGAACCCAACCCACTTGAAATACCAACAATCTCGCCTGCCGATAAAGGCCGCTTCTCTTCTTTTTGAGGAATAAATAATTCGGCTCCGGGCTCTATTGCAGGGTAGTTGTTAAACAAGAAAATTTTCTTGGTACTCTTCACAGAGCCATTGGCGTAAATCACATACGATCTTCTTTTTAAGGATTTGGTAGAAAAGCCTCCACCCTGCGAAATATAATGCTTAAAGCCTCTGCCTTGACTAAAAACTGTGGTAACAGGATACAATATCTCTCCATTTACCTTTACCGTTTGTAATTGTTTAGGAATTCTTAAAACATCACCTTCCTCGAGAATCAAATCAGATTGAGTACCCGGATTCTCGAGAATTTTATCCAGCTTAATTCCAACATAAACATTTTTCAGCACCTCTTCCTTTACATTAATAGCAGTAGTATCATTCGCATTTTTCTGTAAACGTTGAAGTTTGGCTATTTTATTCTGTTCCTCTTCCTCCGCATTAATTGTGTTTTTTCCTGTCACTTTTGCCGGACCCTCACGCTTCAAGGAAGCTCCTTTCACATAGGCCAAAGCCGTTAATCCACCTGCACGCTTCAATAGATCTGAAACCCGTTCATCCTTACTTGTTATGGTATACATTCCGGGATATAACACTTCCCCTTCCACCTTTACCTGACGCTGTATTTCATAGCCTATAGAGCTTCTAACCGAAACGATATCAAAAGGCTGCAGTTCAAACTTAGGCTTAGAAAAATTTAGATTTTTATCGATATCAATCTGAAAAACTTCAGAAGTAATGGCCGATTCAGAAGTTGAATTACTATTCTTTACCCTCCTCGAGACCTCCACTCGTTGCTCAGTGGCTGCTTCCGTAAATCCACCTGCCTGTATGATCAATTCCTCCAAAGTCATTTTTTCTGCAAAATCAAATTCTCCCGGCTCTCTTACCTCTCCGTCAATTCTAACCTTATATTCTTCCTTCAAATCGAATATGGATGCAATACTGATGACATCCTCTCTCATCAATGGAATATCCTTTGCACTTCCTTTTAATATTCCGGAAAGATCCACCGAAATCAATTCAGTCTGATTATCAGCCTTTAAACGGGTGATATAGCCTCTTTGCTGAAATGCGTCTTCTTTTAAACCTTCAGCCTTCTTAATCAATTGGGCAAGAGTTAAACCGGGTTCCAGTTCATATTGTCCCGGACGAAAAACCGCACCTTCAATACTTACCCGGTTTACGAATCTTTCCAATACCCTGTCCACAAAGTATTTATCCCCGGTATTGGGCTGATATATTGCAAACTGATCTGAACTGATATCGGCTATTTTCCGTTCAGTATCTGTATTTTTTAAAACCTTCACTCTGGCCCTGAATGCATTCTCTGTGAAATCACCTGCAAAATTCAATAGATCTTTAAAGGATTCTCCTGTCCTTAATTCAAATACTCCCGGGCGTTTGACTTCTCCAACAATTTCAATGCGCGACCGGTATACCGGAACGCGAATAATATCCTGATCCTGTAATCTTAAATTATCAGACATCTCACCCTTCATCAGAAAATCGTAGATATCCAGAACTGCGATTTTTTTTCCTCCTCTGATTAACTCAATATTACGGAAAGAACCTTTATCTGTCGGCCCACCGGAAGAATAAAGAGCATTAAATACATTGGCCAAAGAGGGGAGTGTATATGTGCCCGGTTTGACAATCTCACCGGTCAGGATCACCTTGATGCTCCGTATATTACCGATAGCAATATTTAATTTGGTACTTCCATTTCGCAAACCGGCATAAACTGTTGACATACGGGATCTGATCCTTGAACTTGCAGCTTCTATAGTCAGCCCCCCAACCGGAACTACCCCCACGTATTCGATATTTATATTTCCTTCAGGACTTACTTTCAAATTATAGGAAGCCTCCGAATTTCCGTAAATATCGATCAAGAGCTCATCATTCGGACCGATGACATAATTCTTTGGGGTGGCAATATTTAAATTAGGTTCAAAGGTTAATTTAGAATTTCGGAACAAGTCTGCCCCGAATATTTTTGAACGAAGTTCATTAAATGCCTTTTCAGCTTCCGTTTCAGGATCTTTTTGAACATCCGTACTATCGTTCTCAAAGCTCATTTCCCTGCCACCGGATTCTTTTTTTGGCTGAATTTTATTCGGGTCTGACTGTGAACCCTGCTTTTTATCATCTTTTTTAAGCTTCTCAACCCGTTCCCTTAATTTTTTAATCTCTTCCGGACGCATCCCTCTTGCCTGTGCGATTTGCTCGAGTTGAGCATCTCCCATACCACTTGCTTCTGCCTGACGCATGAAAGCTCTGACCTGATCATCACTCAATTCATCCACACGGATATTACTCAGATTCTGAGTACTCACCTGTGCCATCACAGGAATAGCGATACTCACCAAGAACAGAAAAGCCAAAAGGCTGAATAATTTATTCATTTTTATCATACGCAATTGCGCAAAGCTAATTAATCTTCTTTACTAAAGAGTACCCGATATCGGAGAATTTTATATTGGTTTTTTGGTTCAGTCACAAGAATAAAGAAACAGTGTCGGGTAATACAAAAATTCGTAATTCGTAATTAAAAGTCTACTCGAAATAATTTAAAGTACTAAACCCTCCATCCTTCAGATACTCATCCTTCTTCATCAGATGCAGATCAGAAAGCACCATCTCCTTAACCAGCGCAGCAAGATCATATTTCGGTTTCCAGTTCAACTTCGTCATCGATTTAGTCGGATTACCGATTAATAAATCCACTTCAGTCGGTCTGAAATACTTCGGATCTACTTTTACCACAGTTGTCCCGGGCCTCAGATTTTCCACTTTCAGCTTTAAGCTTTCAGCTTTAGCTTCGTCTATATCAATGATAACTCCCCTCTCATGTTCATCCTTCCCACTGAATTCGACTTCTATCCCCAGTTCAGCAAAACTCATTTTTACGAAATCCCGTACTGTAGTCGTAACCCCTGTCGCAATCACAAAATCCTCCGGCTTTTCCTGCTGCAGGATCAGCCACATCGCTTCCACATAATCTTTGGCATGCCCCCAGTCGCGCTGAGCGGAGAGATTACCGAGGTATAAACAATTCTGCAGACCAAGAGCAATCTTTGCTGCAGCCCTGGTAATTTTACGGGTTACGAAAGTTTCGCCACGCACCGGGCTCTCATGATTAAATAAAATACCATTCGAGGCAAAAATATTATAAGCCTCACGATAATTTACCGTAATCCAGTAAGCATACATTTTAGCTACTGCATAAGGCGATCTAGGGTAAAAAGGTGTTTTCTCAGATTGAGGAACCTCCTGTACCAAGCCATATAGTTCTGAGGTTGAAGCCTGATAGATTTTAGTTTTTTTCTCCAGACCCAATATCCTGATTGCCTCAAGAATCCGCAAAGTACCCAAACCATCGGCATTAGCTGTATACTCTGGAGTCTCAAAACTCACCTGTACATGGCTCATTGCCGCCAGATTATAAATCTCATCAGGCTGTGTTTCCTGAATAATACGGATCAAATTGGTAGAATCGGTCAGATCCCCATAGTGCAATTTTAAACGAACACCCTGCTCATGCGGATCCTGATACAAATGATCAATGCGATCGGTATTCAGCAAGGAACTTCTTCGCTTGATCCCATGAACAAAATACCCCTTATTTAACAGAAACTCTGTCAGATAAGCTCCATCCTGACCGGTTATACCTGTAATCAGCGCTATTTTCATTAGGAGAGTATTGAGTATTGAGTATTGAGTATTGAGATAGAATCTGCTAATTTGGATAATGCTACTTTCATTGATGATTTAGTAAGATCTGAATATTACAAAATTGCTAATTTATATTAGTTTTTGAAGAGTGCCGGATATAGCTCCGCCCTTTCAGTCACATTTTCAGTATGTGACATCTATTTAAATAAATCTAAATCAGGCAAAATTAACAGGCCTGTAATTTCTCTATAATATTCTTTCTCAGGTCAACCCTGACCTGCAAACCCAGATCTTCCAGAAGCAAAAGCGCATAATTACCTTTTCTTTCCAGAACCTCCGCCTCCTTATCCATCAATGCCCCTGAACGGATTCTGATCCGGTCATTCACATTCAGGCTCTCTGCCTGTATGCTTTCATGATCGTATTCAATCAGCCAGCTTTTCAGGAGGTTCATTTCCTTCTCCCGGATGATAGCCGGTTTTCCGCAATGAAAAACATAACGAACTACACCCGGGACTGAAAAAATTTGATCTCTGTCCTTATCCTCCAGACGGACAAAACAATAAGAACGAAACAAAGGTTCCTCCACCCATTTCCACCGGTCGCTCCAGAGTTTCTTCCTTTTTAAAAGCGGACAAAACACCTCTACACCCGCTTTAGCCAGTTTATCCGCAACCATTTTCTCTGATCGCGATTTCGTATAAATCACATACCAGTTCATGCCGAATGATCAAAAATTAAAACCATTTCCTTATGATGCTTTTCGACATATACCTCAGCATCTTCCTTTTCAAAGACCAGATAACGGATCTTCCGGCCGATCAGAGGCTCAGCCTTTTCTACCAGATTACTTAAATAGTTCCGGTCTATATTATCCCCGATGATCATCAGATCAATGATATCCGAATCCAGTCCGCGGGCGATCATCCCTTCGAGGTAAACGCGCTGCACATTCCCCAGACGGTCGATCACTTTTTCAATAACTTCTTCTACCCCGATAAATTTTCGAATAATACTGTTCAGATCCTTGAATAAGGGGTGGAGTGTATTGGCCCGATACAATTTCTTATTACCATCGGATTCTGCCAGTAAGAGCCCTGCCTGCTCAAAACGGTTCAATTCCTGCCGGATCCCATTCGTACTCTCATTAAACTCATTCTCCAGACTACGTAAATAGCCCTGATTATTGATGTTCAAGAAGAATTTAAGCAAAAGCTTAATTCTGGTTTTGGATGTGATCAGTGTTTCGAGCATAATATTGAGTATATTTAGTACTCATTATATGATTCAAAATTAGAACATATTTTTAGAAGAGCAAGTAAAATGCGGAAATTTATGGATGTGAATAGAATTTATCAAAAGAGATAATTAGAGAATGTAGGTTCTTTTCGCTACGGATACCTTCCAGAGTTCAGAGCTAATCTTCCGGGTAAGTTAAGAATAGCTTATTAAAATTATGACTATAAATAAGAGCGGGCCCTAACCCATTTTGATCGGACCAAAAGACTCCAAAGAAATATAATATATATCCCAACGTAATAAAGCTTAAATATAACCCATCAGTTTATAAATCACATAGCCGGCCAGTTCATGAATAAGTACCCCCCAACGATACAGCGCATATTCGGATGGAATAAGCATTTCACCGGGCGTAAATTCTAAATCATCTGTATAATAGTCAACCGAATATGGCTCTGTATTAATACCAGCTTTTCGAAAACAACCCATCGATCTTAGCATATGGAAAGCGGATGTAATCAGAAGATATTTAGAACCAAGTTGAAGACTATCGCAAATTCTTTTGGAGTATCTGGCACTTTCAACGGTATTCCTGGACCTATCTTCCAGAAAAATAACAGAGTCAGGCACCCCACTATATAGAAATGCCTTCTTTAATTTTTGTGCCTCAGGAATCTCCCTATTCAGTATTGCACCTGAACCTCCACTGATCAGAATATTCTTAATCTTTCCTGCTTTATACAATTCAACAGTATGCATCACCCGGTCAGCCCCCTTAGCAAAAAAAACACGGTCAGGAGCATTTTTCTTTGTCATCTCTACTCCTGTCAAAACAATTCCTGTTTGATAAACAGACAAACTCTCTAAAGGAATAGGCTCTCCTTCCCATGCCCTGAATACTGCCCCTAAAATAAAGGAATTACTAAAAAAAATAATCATAATAAAGGCTAAACTCAGATAAACCCTTTTATAACTTGATGATTTGGACCAAATTGCCAAACACAAGACTATAATAACCCATACTAATGGAGAAAGTAAAAAATCAATTGTTTTTGATAGAATAAAGAACATAAAATATGAATTAATAAAGATCGAAACCCTGAAATGAAACTATCAAACAAAGTTAACCTAATACATCCTTCCTTTTTAAAAAATTCATTTTCTAATAAAAGCCGTGGTCATAACATTGTATAACAATAGTTGAGTCGTGCAGGTATATCAATAGGATCTATAAATACAGAGCGGGGAGGAATGCAATTAAAAATTACGAATTAAGAATTAAGAATTACGGGATCCTGGTAAATAGAGGATAGGAAGCTACTATCAAACTTTGTAGTCTATCAATTAAAAATTACGGAGTTGGTGTTCTGAGATATTGAGGTAGCTGGAATTGGGGAGAGCTTGATACGTCTTCTTACCTTATCCCTACCTAAACGCAGTATCTCTTTTGTCCTGATGAGGAACGAAGAAGGATCTCCTCACTGTTCAACTGTGAATTCAATATTAAATTATCAATCTTTCAGAAGAAGATTCTTCGTCGCCAGAAATAAATAGATAATTTCAAACAATCGTTTGGCTCCTCTGAATGACAGAAAAATTACGAATTAAAAATTAAGAATTAAAAATTACGGAATTCTGTTAATCAGAGGACGAGAAGCTCTTATCACATATAGCAGCCGCTCCTCTCAATAAGCAATACTCACTAATACAATACATCCTGTTTCCGGTTATTGACCTTAGTTTAAGACGATACAAACTTTCATATACCTTTTTTTGCGGCATCGGACAGGGCGGCAAACACCACGGCGGCCTAAGCAATGACATTCATAGCCCTGTACGCAGCCGTTGATGGATGAACATTCCTAAGCGTCTGGCGCTCATCTTAGCACTCTTTTTTAATCTCCACGAATGGTATTCTTTTCAAATGATTCAGGATTCCCGAGCGCAGGGCTGAAAGAACGGCG
>Ga0208492_1000441_pt1 | contig 35360 bp, 41 predicted proteins | sample Subbioar_CSW14AB_FD_184820 | JGI IMG/M metagenome (GOLD analysis project Ga0208492, IMG submission 184820) | Serpentinite rock and fluid subsurface biosphere microbial communities from McLaughlin Reserve, California, USA - CR12Mar_CSW14AB (SPAdes) | ecosystem: Environmental > Terrestrial > Deep... | reverse complement strand
CTGTCAACTGTCAACTGTCAACTGTCAACTGTCAACTGTCAACTGTCAACTGTCAACTGTCAACTGTCAACTGTCAACTGTCAACTAATTATAAAATTTCCAGCTTACTCCAAACTTCAGCAACTTATCGGGCATCGGATAGCTTCTGACGGTATAATAACCTTTGGAAAATAACCCCTGATTGACGTAGTCATACTTTAAAAAGAGATTAGCTCTTTTCAGTGTGGCTCTTACCCATACATCTATGACCGGATAAGTGGAAAATTCAAGGGCATTATTGTTGTTATAAAACTGGCTTACATTGATTGCATAGGCAGGTGCCTTAAAAGGAGTATTGAACCGGACATCAAACCCAAGATTCGTATAAAGCACTTTAAAGAACCTGCTTGCGTAGTAAAAACTATTATAAGTGTAAATTTCCGGAGTTCTGAGTATATCCTGAAAGTCAGTCTTCTGATAGACCAGATAATTATCCAGACTAAACCTTCCCATTTTAAAATTCTTGGCAAGACTTAGTTTCAGTAAATTAATATTGGTACCGAACTGATCCGGCGTAATCTGCTGAGCAACGGATGTTTCCTTATAATACAAATAATCAGAAATCAGAAAATACTCGGCCCTGGCCGAAAACTGATATTTTGTATTCTCATATTTAAACGAGAGGTTACTCAGTTTGGTGCGGTTGAAATTCTTGTCCCAACTATGATACTGATAATTAACCCGTTCGAACATCTGTTCAGGAGATTTATTTTGTACATAAGCTCCCAGGACAATCCTTCCTATCGATTTACTCAATAAAAAACTGGTATTGGCTTCATAAAGGAAATCGCCGGCATGTCTGCCCTGAGCTATCTGGTTCAGATCAGCTTCAATGTTCACCTTATCACTGAAGCGATAAGCAAGAGCTGCCTTCAGGCTGGTATTTGAAAAGTTAGATTTATAATCCAGTTGTTCGTAGTGATACAGATCATTCTGAAGACCAAGATCCAGTTTCAGTTCATTTTTAATGAAACTAAGTGCCTTGCCTCTCAGGTAAAAACTATAATTGAATTCATTTCTAAGATTCGATACCCTTGTTGAATCGTTTGTCAGAGTAAATGACTGCGAAGGCAAAATCGGGAATGCACCTCTGACATCTTCCTCATTTCTGTAAAACTTATAACGATCTCTGGTATAAGTCAATGCATGTGATACTCTTTGAGTTGGCAATATCTTTTCACCCAGTTCGCCATCAGGTAAACTATCTCTACGACCAATATAATACGACTGTTTGATAAAAAACTGTGTCTGGCGCCAGGTTTGCATTGGCCGGTCAGACCCCCTTGCACTCAAACGGACCGGAACCGCCACCTTGTCTATCGGATCACCATTATAAAGCGAATCATTCGTTGTAGACCCGTTTTCACCGGCTTTTATCGTATTGAACAATACATCACCCAGAATATTGTAACGTTTCTTGGGGCTCTCATACCAGGCAAAAAGAGCCGCATTCAAATGTTCAGCCCTCTGATTCACATAAAACCCTTCTGCACCCAGACGATTATAGACCGCTCCGATATTCAGATTAGGCTTTACGTTTTGAGTATGGATAACCTTAAAAGTCTGTTCCTCCTTACGTCCGTTTACATAATAAAGTTCAGTATAAGGAGTTCTGGTGCGATAAAAACGCATGGAATCCTGAGTCAGGCGATAAGCCTCCAGAGAATGAAAGCCGGCATCAAAACCTATTGTTTTTGAAGGTCTGAACAAAAGCTCCCGGTAAGCCAGACCTGCACTTCCCAATCCGATAGTTGGTCGTTCAGGTTTATATAAAGGACTATAATTCTGAAAATTGGCAAGAGTGGTATCAATACCCTTTGTTTGAGTACCTTCTTTTAACATGGACAGATTGGTATAGCGAATATGCTTTGCAGAATAGATAACAGAGTCCTCCTTCCCCATTTCCTGTCCCTGTCCCTGCTGTGAGCCACCTCCTGCACGCATACCGGATCCGCCGAAAGCCCCATCTGCCCGCATGGTTCTTTGAGCATAAACCTCAGTCAGCCCTGTAAGCAATAAGATAAATAACGCTATACCAAAAAACCTGATCATTAACTTTCCAGAATAAGATCTTTTAAAATTGTAGTCATCTTCGGCTCTGCTTCTTCGGCAACTTTTAAAATTTCTTCCAGAGATACCGGCTGCAGCGTATCCGGAAAACCTTCATCCGTAAGTACAGAAATAGCAAAAACCGGCAATGACATATGATTCGCTACAATTACTTCAGGCACCGTGCTCATTCCGACCGCATCGGCACCAATAATACGCAGAAAACGATACTCTGCTCTGGTTTCAAGATTTGGTCCGTTCACAGAAACATAAACTCCCTTATGGCATCGGATATTATATTTTTGAGCTATTTCGAGTCCTTTGGAGACCAGCTCCTGATTATATGGTTCACACATGTCAGGAAAACGGGAACCGAATTCTTCCAGATTTTTGCCCCTCAGCGGATTGTCACTCTGCATATTGATATGATCATGAATAATCATCAGATCACCCTTTCTGAAATCAGGGTTTAAGGCTCCGCTGGCATTGGAAACAAACAATTTCTGAATTCCCAGCATTTTCAGCACCCTTACCGGAAAAGTAATCTGCTTCATATCATAGCCTTCATAATAGTGAAGCCGGCCCTGCATCGCCACTACCCTTTTACCGCTCAACATTCCGAAGATTAATTTTCCGGAATGGAATTCCAGAGTTGAGACCGGAAAATGCGGAATCTCGGAATAGGATAAGTGATAAAGTATCTCGATATCCTCTACCAGAGCCCCCAGACCGGTACCCAGGATAATTCCGATTTCCGGTTTAAAACCTTCTGTTTTCTTATTTATAAATTCAGTTGTTTCCTGAAAATTCTGATACATATCTTGTAATGATTTCGTTAAAAATTGTCGCTTCAGATTCATCAAATACGGTCTCGACCGGCAGAATATACACCGGAAGATCTTCCAAAGCTTTCATATCCAGACGCTGGGCATCCTTTTCAGTGGTGATGATCAGCTTATCTTCCCTATCCAAATCATGAAACGACTGCACAAGTTTACTGATATTTTTTTCAGTGAAAGGGTGATGGTCAGGATAAGAATGATGAATGATATCGGGATGGCATTGATTTAATTCAGTGATAATCGGATCAGGATTCGCAATACCGGTAAGAAGCACAATTCCTGTTTGAGCGGTGATGGAATCCAGTAATCGTGTTGATCCGCTATTCAGAGCCCTCAGGTTCCCATATCGTAAATAGGAAAAAAATATCTTTTGGGTCTTGTCGGGATTTATTCTTTCCATAAGTCTTTTCTTCTCATGAAATTGCAGAGAAACCGGGCATTTACTGACAATAATCAGATCGGCCCGCGCTGATTCCCAAACAGGTTCCCTCAGATTACCGGCAGGAAGTAAAAACTGAGGAGTCAATAAACTATGGTATTCAAACAAAAGAATGCTTAGACCCGGCATTACGGCACGATGCTGAAAGGCATCATCCAGAAGAATGAGTTCATGATCCTCTTTGAGCTTCTTAATTCCCAGCACCCTGTCTTCACAAACAGCAACAGTAATATCTTTGAATTTACGTTTAAACTGAAGAGGCTCGTCGCCTGATTCTGAGCTTGAAGACTGAGTACTCACTTCTAAAAACCCTCTGGTTTTTCGGCCATAACCCCGACTTAAAGTGGCAATTTTATATTCATCTTTAAGTAAGCGGATCAGGTATTCGGTCATCGGACTTTTACCCGAGCCTCCAACCGACAAATTACCTACTGAAATGACAGGCAAATCAAACTGCTGCGATTTAAGTATACCCAGATCATAAGCCAGATTACGGGCAATCACTCCGATGGCATAGAGAATGGAAAAAGGCAATAAGAGCAGTCGGAGTAATTTCATTATTCAGCTTGCAGCAAAAATACATAATAGATTGGAAGCAACTATTCAATAGTGTTTGATTATTGAATAAAAAGAATTCATTATGAAACCAGAAATTAAACCATTCAGGTTGGAGAAGCAGGGATAATAGCTTTTCAATTGCCGGGAATTCCATTAAACTATTGTAAATCTGAATAATTCAAAAACGTCAAATCATTCTTTTAACCAAAGCCTTATCTTTGTCCCAACTAAACAACCAATTATGCTTAAAGGATTTTTCAATGTCCCTCATCCGGTCAATGAGCCTGTATTATCTTATGCTCCCGGATCGAAGGAACGTAAACTGCTTAAAGAAGCACTTGCTGAAGCCCGTTCAGGAGTGATTGACATTCCAATGCACATCGGAGGACAGGAAATCAGAACCAATCATCAAACCCGTATTTTTCCTCCACACGATCACCGGCACCTCTTGGCTAAATACCATTCAGGAACAAAAGAACATGTTTCACTTGCTATTGACGCGGCACTGAAAGCTAAACCGGCATGGGAAAATTTAGCCTGGGAACAGCGTGCTGCTATATTTTTAAAGGCTGCAGATTTAATTTCAGGGCCATATCGTTATAAACTGAATGCCGCAACCATGCTGGGGCAATCTAAAAATGCCTATCAGGCTGAGATTGACTCTGCCTGTGAACTCATCGATTTTCTCAGATTCAATGTGAAATACATGTCTGAAATCTACGCTCAGCAACCTCCTGTTTCTCCGAAAGGTAGCTGGAACCGTGTTGAACAAAGACCTCTGGAAGGATTCGTATTCGCATTAACTCCATTTAATTTTACGGCAATTGCAGGTAACTTGCCAACTTCAGCTGCCATGATGGGAAATGTGGTAGTCTGGAAACCCTCCAATGCCCAGATCTACTCTGCCAACGTTTTAATGGAGATTTTTCGTGAAGCCGGATTACCGGATGGAGTAATCAATCTGATCTATGTATCAGGGCCGGATGCCGGAGAAGTTATTTTCAGTCATCCTGATTTTGCGGGTATTCATTTCACCGGATCTACTTCAGTCTTTCAAAATATCTGGAAAACCATTGGCAATAACATCCATCAGTATAAATCCTATCCGCGCATTGTAGGCGAAACCGGTGGAAAAGATTTTATTCTGGTCCATGGCTCTGCTGATGTTGAAGCAGCGGCTACTGCAATCCTTCGCGGAGCGTTTGAATATCAGGGACAGAAATGTTCTGCCGCATCAAGGGTTTATATTGCCGCTTCCGTCTGGCCGGCAATACGGGAGATGTTAAAACGGGATCTGGCAAGCCTCAAAATGGGACCGGTTGAAGATTTCAGCAATTTTATTAATGCCGTCATCGACGAAAAGGCATTTGATAAACTTACCGGATATATCGACAAGGCTAAAAAAGATCTGAATATTGAACTGATTGCAGGAGGAAACTATGACAAGTCCGCGGGCTTTTTCATTGAACCAACTGTTTTACTAAGCAAAGATCCATATTATGTAACCATGTGTGAAGAGCTATTCGGACCGGTGCTGACGATTTATGTTTACGAGGATAAGGATTTTGAAAATGTTCTTCACATTATAGATAATACCTCTATTTATGCACTGACAGGAGCGGTTCTGGCTCAGGATCGCTACGTAATAGAGCAGGCAAGTTCGGCTTTGAGAAATGCTGCCGGGAATTTTTACATCAATGATAAATGTACCGGTGCAGTAGTCGGCCAGCAGCCATTTGGCGGGGCCAGAGGCTCCGGGACTAATGATAAAGCAGGATCGATGATCAATTTATTGAGATGGGTTTCTCCCAGAGCCATAAAGGAAATGTTTGATCCTCCAAAAGACTATCGTTATCCTTTTCTTGAGAAGGAATAAATAAAAAAGCGGGACTCCTGAATTAATCCGGAAGTCCCGCTTTCATTTTATATTTAATGTGAACTCGACATCATAAATTTAATAACCACATACCTTCCTGCCGGCGGGAAGGGAAACATAGCAATTTATAGCTTCTAGCCTACATTATAGACAAAGATAGCTTTGAAGCTTCGCTTCAATCTATCTGATCTAAATCTATGTCTCCTTTAAGGTATAATAACAGTCAATCTATGTGGTTAAATATCAATCTTTGGATAATTTTATATTAAACTCACGTTATTTAAAAAGTTTACTTCACTTTTGACTCATTCAGCTTGAATACCTGACCAAGGTTCTCGCTCGACTTTGCCGTAACCTGTAAATCTTTCACCAAACCACTTTTCAGATCAATTACCCAGCCATGAATTTCGAGATCTTCCCGTTCCCTCCAGGCATTCTGAACAATGGTGGTCTTACACAGATTGTATACCTGCTCAATGACATTCAGCTCAACCAGACGATCAAGCTTAATGCCCTCGTCGGTTATTCTGTCAAGTTCATGACTATGAAGACGATAAACATCTTTAATATGCCTGAGCCAGTTATCAATTAATCCATATTGCTTATTACTCAGGGCAGCGGCAATACCTCCGCAACCATAATGTCCTGAAACGATCACATGTTTTACTTTTAACACGTTTACAGCATAATCGAGTACACTCAGCATGTTCATATCTGAATGTACGCATACATTAGCGATATTACGGTGAACAAATACCTGCCCGGGACGGGTATTGGTTACCTCATTTGCAGGAACACGGCTGTCAGAACATCCTATCCACAATACATCCGGCTCCTGTCCGGCAGCCAGCTTTTCAAAGTATTTAGGATCTCCTTCCAGTTCCTTTTTTACCCAGTCCCGGTTTCCCTGCAATAACTCCTGATAACCACGTTTCTGCTTTTCAGATTTCGCTTCTGGAATTTCAGCGGAGACGTTTTTCATATTTTCTTTTGACATATTAGTTTTTCTTTTGAGGGTCATAAATTAATTCTTTGAGACTTGGGATTTCATACTGATCCTTCACATTTAAAATTTCAACCACTGTCCCTTTCGAAAATGCATTATGCCGGAAGTTATGTATAATTTCAAGAACATCTCTGTCAATAAACCTGGATTCTGTACCATCGATAATAACATGTGAATCTGAAGGAAGGTTTGAAAGAGTGTACTGAATAGCCGCTTTATTTAAAAACGACACTTCCTGTGCCAGCTTGATACGTATTACCTTCTTACCCTCACTTTGTTCAAACTTGTAAAAATATGGATTTCGAAGATTAGTACGAAGGATATAGAAAATACCGATAAGCATTCCGATAGCTACTCCCTTTAACAAATCCGTTAATACGATTGCAATAACAGTAACAACAAAAGGAATAAACTGATTTTTACCGCTCTTCCACATTTTTTTGAATAGATCAATTTTAGCGAGCTTATAACCGGTAACAAGAAGAATTGCTGCAAGGCAAGCCAAAGGAATTTTATTCAGGATCATTGGAATGAAAAGCAGAGAGAGCAAAAGCCAGAATCCATGAAATATTGCACTCACCTTTGTTTTTCCTCCGGAGTTCACATTCACAGAAGATCTTACAATGACAGATGTCATCGGTAATCCCCCAAGCATCCCGCTCGCCATATTACCGACACCCTGAGCTACGAGTTCACGATTGGTTGGAGATACCCTCTTCATTGGATCTATCTTATCCACTGCTTCAATACATAAAAGTGTTTCAATACTTGCCACGATAGCAATGGTAAAGGCCACTGTCCAAACCTGCTGGTTACCTATCTGTGTAAAATCAGGCATGGAAAACAAGCCTAAAAACTGATCGAATGAATCTACTACCGGAATAGTTACTAATTGCTCCGGTTTCAAGGCGAGTCCGCTGTTCTGGAATACAATGCCTAAGATTACTCCGGCACCTACCACAACAATCGGTGCCGGGATTGCAGCCAGTTGCTTAAGTTTTGGCCAGAAAATCATAATCAGCAAAGAAATTACGCTGATAATTACCGCACCATAGGAAAGCATATCAAAAGCAGCAAAAATTGCTGAAAATGTATTTTCGTGATTGGCCTGAAAGAAACTTTCATCCCCTTCAAAGTCAGAATCTATTCCAAGAGCATGTGGCAATTGTTTAAGAATCAATATAATTCCAATTGCTGCCAGCATCCCTTCAATAACTGATGAGGGAAAATAATTTGCAATAATGCCTGCTTTCAGAAAACCCAGAATGATTTGAAATATTCCTGCCAGCACTACTGCAAGAAGAAAGGTTTCATAAGATCCCAATGATGCTATAGCACCAAAAACGATTACGGTTAAGCCTGCTGCCGGTCCGCTTACGCTGAGCTGCGACCCGCTAATTGCAGAAACCACTATACCACCGATAATTCCGGTTAAAAGTCCGGCAAACAAAGGAGCTCCGGATGCCAGAGCTATACCCAGACAAAGAGGTAAAGCAACCAGAAATACAACAATACTTGAGGGTAGATCCCTCTTTAAATTTGTCTTGGAAAAGTATTTGCCAATATCAAAAAAGGCAAAGTTACTTTGCTGATTATTCATATATGATAATTTATTGCAGGAGATATCCTGCACTGTTATTTGTCCAATGATAAAATTCGTTAAGAAAATCCGCCTGAATTAAACTATAATACAACAACACCATACCGGGCATAAAGAAACTTTGCTCAGCTATTAAAATAGAGATTAGCGTAAAAACCGATTAAACAGAACGGAAACTGATTGGATTTAACAGTTTGGAGGAGGCGTTGGTACTGAGGGGTAAAAAGCCTCTATATGAAAATCCTGCATTGCCAAATACTTGTTTATGGCAATTACTCTATGAGGTTGTTCGAAATTGAATTTGAAAATACCGCTAAGCCATTCACCCTTTGTCAGCGAATCTTTGGCCTGGTCAGTGGATCCGGAAGAATGGGTTTCTATTTCGAGCTGCATGATAACAGCATTTACCACCTTGCTATCAAAATGAGTGGCAATTAAAGGTGCAATGGAAATTACCATCTTCGCAAAGAAGATGAACAAAAAGACAAAACTGAATATTACTCTGAAGAATTCTTTTGTCATTTTTTAAATAAAATCAATAGTATTTCCATCGGAAGGCACGAAAATAAGTTAATTTTTACAACTCTGATACAGAGTTATAAAAATTAATCAAAGCGTTACAATGCGGTTATAAAAAGCATTGATCAGATCCCCAGCTCAAACTGTGTTAATATCCCCCATCGGTTACCGCTGTGTTGAAGCGAATAAATTCCATCGGTTGCCATATAATTGACATTTAGTTGTAGTTTAACCCGGTGCTTATTCATATATTTTGTTGTTCCGATCTCAAGAATATTTCTCCTGGGTTCCTGTGATATTATTTTCGCAGATGGAGTTAAACGTGAATATCTGAAGGCAAGCTCAAAATTTGTTGGGAAGGTATATGAAAACTGATGATTGATTCCGTCTCCGGTAAATGCATATCTCAAACTACCTGAAGAATTATAGGTCATCGGATTATCTACATGTCTCTTCAAATATTCAACGGAATATGCCCAGCCTCTGTATTTTCCGATAGCATCAATCATCCAGGTAGCCATATCAACAGGTTTGTATAACTCTTTACCCAGCTGTCCTCCGGTTCTGTTTGTTTTCTTGTTCATACTATATCCTGCAGCTATCGAAATTTTAGGTTTAGGTTCACGTTCCAGATCACCTTCTGAATAATCTCCGTCACCTTTAAACGCACCTAAAGGCAGCAATTCTACTCTTCCGGTATAAGCTAAGCCATTATCAGTTGAATTAACGCTTCTGCCTTCTCCGGTAGAGATTGCACCTTTCAGGTAGTAATCCATCTCTCCTATTTTATTTTTATAGTAAGCCTTCAGCCCAAAATCCCGGTCTATTGTCATCGCACCATTCACAATTGAGCGGTCAGCAAACTGCAGCTGTCCGGATGAATTTACACGCTGTCTGTTCCCGGGCAATTTATTCTGACCAAACCCGATGTAGAATTTGGGCGAGAAATGATAGAAGATAATAGCATCTCTTACAATATTGGCAATACCGGTATTATCTACATCCTGATCGCCCCGGGTAAAAGCCAGTTGTATACTGTAGGTAAGTTTTGGATTCATAATAAATCCATCTACTCTCATCCTTAACCTGCGGACCCGGGCATCGTATTCTTTAAAATTCAGGTTTGTTCCTGATTCTGTGAATGCCCCGATTCTGTTTTGCATACGGAAACGGAAATTGATATAAAATGAGGTATCCGGAGATTTAAACTGAAGTCCGGTAAAATTATGAATCATAGCATGTTCATCACGTTCGCTTTGTGCAAAAACCTGGGCACTGATGAATAGAAAAAATAAAATCTTTAAGATTGTAAACCTGGGCATAGCTGTCTTTTGGGTAAAATTACATAATCAGGCCTAACCCGCTTCAATAAATTCAAAAAATATGGGATACAGAACCTCATCCCATCGGATATATACGCGGAATTTATACCAGACTTTACAACATAATTTCCTCATGGGAGTTTATATCTGAAAGGCTTTTAGCTTTTTTTCTTAATTTCACTTACAGTTTAAACCTGCATATTTTGAATAATAAAACTGAAATTCTAAAACAAAAACAAGAAGAAGCACTTTTGGGGGGCGGAAAAGAAAGAATAGAAAACCAGCATAAAAAAGGTAAGCTGACTGCCAGAGAAAGACTTCATTTTCTGCTCGATAAGGGTTCATTCGAAGAAATCGGAATGCTTGTAATGCATCGTTCAACAGATTTCGGAATGGAAAAAGAACGATATCCGGGAGATGGAGTAGTTACAGGCTATGGCACTATCAATGGCCGGCTGGTTTATGTATTTTCTCAGGATTTTACGGTATTCGGCGGTTCTCTGTCTGAAACTCATGCTGAAAAAATCTGTAAGATTATGGATCTGGCACTCAGGAATGGAGCACCGCTTATCGGATTGAATGACTCAGGCGGAGCAAGGATTCAGGAAGGAGTAGTATCATTAGGCGGCTATGCTGATATTTTTTACAGAAACACAATGGCATCAGGGGTTGTTCCACAGCTTTCTGCCATTATGGGGCCATGTGCCGGAGGTGCGGTTTACTCTCCTGCCATAACTGATTTTGTCCTTATGGTTGAAAACACTTCTTATATGTTTGTAACCGGCCCTAATGTAGTTAAAACGGTTACCCATGAGATTGTAAGTTCTGAAGAGCTGGGCGGGGCATCTACACACTCCACAAAATCCGGAGTAACACATTTTGCCTGCAGCAATGAACTTGATGCCATCAACCATATCAAAAAGCTTCTCTCATATATGCCTCAGAACTGTGAAGAAACAGCCCCGGCACTTGTCTATGAAGCATCAGACGAGACCAGACCTAATTTAAATGATATAATCCCTGAGAATAATTCCCAGCCTTATGATATCCGTGAGGTAATTGCAGAAATTGCCGATGAAGGTTCGTTTCTTGAAGTACATAAAGACTTTGCTGAGAATATCGTTGTCGGTTTTGCCCGCCTTGCCGGAAGAAGTATTGGAATTGTAGCCAATCAACCCGCATTCCTTGCCGGCGTACTCGATATCAATTCATCGGTAAAGGGTGCCAGATTTGTTCGTTTCTGCGACAGTTTCAATATTCCGCTGCTGGTTCTTGAAGATGTTCCCGGATTCCTACCCGGAACGGATCAGGAATGGCATGGAATAATTACAAACGGAGCCAAGCTGCTTTATGCATTTTGCGAAGCCACCGTTCCAAGAATAACTGTAATTACCCGGAAAGCATACGGTGGTGCCTATGATGTGATGAACTCAAAACATATCGGAGCCGATATGAACTATGCCTGGCCAAGTGCCGAAATTGCGGTTATGGGTGCTAAAGGTGCAGCTGAAATTATTTTCAAAAAAGAGATCAGTACCTCTTCAGATCCCAACAGTCGCTGGCTGGAAAAGGAAAAAGAATATTCTGATATTTTCGCCAATCCCTACCGGGCAGCAGAAAGAGGGTTTATTGATGAGGTGATTATTCCTTCCGAAACCAGAAGCAAACTGATCAGGGCTTTCAAAATGCTGGAAAATAAAGTTGTAAATAATCCGAGAAAGAAGCACGGCAATATTCCTTTGTAATTCTCAATGGGATGTCTCATATCGAACAAATACCTCCGGAACTAACCTGGCGTATTCGCAAAGAGGTTTTATATCCCGATCAGGATTTTGCAAAAGCAATTCTTGAAGATGATGAAGAGGGTATGCATCTTGGCCTTTTCGATCACAATCAATTGATCAGTGTAGTTTCGCTGTTTATCATGCAAGACTGTATGCAATTCAGAAAATTTGCAACTATTCCCGGTTTCCAGAACATGGGTTATGGAAGCCAGCTATTGCATTATCTGATCGGTATTGCCGAACAACAAAACTGCAGGATGATCTGGTGTAATGCACGCAAGAATGCAAGCGGATTTTATACTAAATTTGGATTTTCAGAAACAGATAAAACCTATCATAAAGATGGAAACGACTTTGTGATTATGGAGAAAACGTTGATTTAACAACTTAGAAATGAAAGATGTTCTTCAAACCCGTCAATTTGAAAGCCTTATTTTTGAATTAAGAGGATTTAAAGTTATGATCGATATGGACTTGGCCTCTCTATATGAAACTGAAACCAAACGACTAAAAGAGCAGGTTAAAAGAAATAGAGATCGCTTCCCTGATGACTTCATGCCTGCCCGCCGGACAGGCAGGTTTGAATTGACTTCAGAAGAAAAGCAACAACTGGTCGCAAATTGCGACCGGTTAAAATCCTTAAAACACTCAAGTATAAATCCAATGGCATTCACAGAACAGGGAGTCGCCATGTTGTCCTCAATCTTGAGGTCTCCCAAGGCAATTAAGATCAATATAGAAATTATGCGAGCCTTTGTTTATTACAGACAGCTATTATTGCAAAATCAAGATCTATATAAAAAAGTAAAAGAACTTGACGATAAGATTAATCATGTTTTTCAATTTTTACTAAGTAAGATTGAAGTCAATAAAAATACATCTGAGCCGGTTGGCTACAAATTAAAATCTAAGAAATAAGACAAGAAAATGGCAAAGAAGAAAGAACAGAAACACATTCCGGTGGTGACAAAAAAATCACTGACTTTTTTTGAAAAATATATCAATAACCCTTCTCCTACAGGTTTTGAATGGGAAGGACAACGCTTATGGCTGGATTATATCAAGCCTTATACTGATGAGCACTTCGTCGACAATTATGGTACAGCAGTAGCGGTAATTAACCCAAAAGCCGAGTATAAGGTAGTTATTGAGGCTCATGCGGATGAAATTTCATGGTTCGTAAATTACATTACCAAAGACGGACTGATTTATGTAATCAGGAACGGTGGTTCTGATCATCAGATTGCACCTTCCAAAAGAGTGAATATTCATACTGATAAAGGAATTGTCAAAGCAGTTTTCGGCTGGCCGGCTATTCATACCCGGAGCGGTGAAAAAGAAGAAGCTCCAACCCTCAAAAATATTTTCCTTGATTGTGGTTGTACCAGTAAAGAGGAAGTTGAAAAACTGGGGGTTCATGTGGGTTGTGTGATCACTTACGAAGATGAGTTTACCGTTTTAAACGATCGTTATTATGTTGGACGGGCATTAGACAACCGTGCCGGTGGATTCATGATTGCTGAAGTGGCGCGTCTTTTATCCGAAAACAAAAAGAAACTTCCTTTTGGTCTGTATATCGTTAATTCGGTTCAGGAAGAAATAGGATTGCGTGGAGCTGAGATGATTGCACATCGCATTAAACCTAATGTTGCCATTATCACTGATGTTACGCATGATACCCAAACTCCAATGATTAATAAAATTACTCAGGGTGATCTGGCCTGTGGAAAAGGTCCTGTTGTTTCTTATGCTCCGGCAGTACAGACTAACCTCAATAAATTACTGATTAAAACTGCTGAAAAGAATGATATTCCATTCCAAAGGCAAGCATCTTCGCGCTCAACAGGTACCGATACGGATGCCTTTGCGTACTCAAACGACGGAGTTGTATCGGCTTTAATATCTCTCCCGTTAAGGTATATGCATACCACTGTTGAAATGATCCATAAAGAGGATGTCGATAATGTTATCCGCCTGATTTATGAATCCCTGCTGAATATTCAGATAAATCATGATTTCAGAACAATTAAATAAGCTGATAACAATGCCTTAATTGTAAATAATCAGGGACTCTGAAATTTCAACTCAACAATAAAATCAGCAATAATTTGCAGACTAACATCAATAAATTAAGTCCTGTAATTGCAGGTCTTATACTCCTGAGCAGTACCATTTCTGCTCAGGATATTACAGGTTACCAGAAACCATCTCAGGCAATTGTGAACCTTCTGGAGGCTAAGCCTATTCCGGAAGTGATGATCAGCTCTGATGGTAAGAACATGCTCATTCTGGATCTGCCGGGTTTACCGTCCATTTCGAAACTTTCACAACCTGAATTACGTTTAGCCGGACTCAGAATAAATCCCTTAACAAACGGGCAAAGCAGGGTTCGCTCTTATTCAGGTATAAAATTAAAATCAGTAGCCGACAATAACGAATTAACTTTCAGTGGTTTACCCATTCAGCCTGTTCTGGCTGATATTACCTGGTCTCCTGATGAAGATAAAATTGCATTCACTCATACCGGTCAGAATGGCGTAGAATTATGGATTGCTGATCTCAGAACTCTGGAGGCAAAAAGGCTGAGTAATCATAAGCTGAATGACAGCTATGGCAAAAGTTTTATCTGGCATCCGGACGGGAAAAGTTTACTGGTAAAATGCCTCCCGGAGAATCAGAAATTACCCGCAGAACCCAATAATACCCCTACCGGACCACTTATTCAGGAGAATACCGGCAAGGCTGCCCCGGTTCCAACTTATCAGGATTTACTAAAGAATCCATACGACGAAAGTCTGTTTGATTATTATTTCCATTCTCAGCTAAGGCTAATAGAACTGAATGGAAACAGTACAGAATATCTGCAGCCGCACATTATAAGGAACATGGAATATTCCCCGGACGGACGATATCTTCTTTTATCTAATATCAGCAGACCATATTCCTACCAGGTTCCTATCAACCGCTTTCCGTATAGTACCTCCTTGTATGATCAGAAAGGCAAACTCATTAAGAAGCTGTTTGACGCTCCCCTTGCCGAAAATATCCCTGCCGGCTTTGACGGAGTAGCGCTGGGCCCAAGAGAATTTGGCTGGCGTGCTGATAAAGGAGCTGTTCTTTACTGGGTAGAAGCTCAGGATAATGGCAACCCGTCACAACAGGCATTAATCAGGGATATAGTTTATATACTTGAAGCGCCTTTCAATCAAAATGCCATCAAACTTGCCGATTGTTATTTTCGTTTCAGTTCCATACACTGGGGCGACGATAAATTAGCTATACTTACCGAACGCTGGTGGAAAACCCGTTTCGAAAGAAGATCTTTTATCAAACCTTCCAATGAAACATTCAGGGTAAATATTTATGACCGGTATTATGAAGACGGATACAGCGATCCCGGTAATTTTGTCACCCGTAAAAACGAATTCAACAGACAGGTATTATTAACCGAATTCAATGCTCTGAAACGTCTCAGCGATCCTGATAATGTTGCGGTATTCAGTATCAGCGACGGTGCTTCACCTGAAGGTGACAGACCTTTCATTTTAAAGTTCAATCTGAAAACCAAATTACAGGATACCCTTTTCCGTTCATCGGCGCCTTATTATGAACGGCCTGTTTTCTTCAATAATGAAAAAAACATGATTATCAGCAGGGAAGCCAAAGACACGGTTCTCAATTACTTCAGATATAACCCTGAAGACAAAAGTACTTTCAGAATTACCAATTTTTCTGACCCCTATCCGGAACTCAGGGGAGTCCGGAAGCAACAAATAAACTATACCCGTCTTGATGGGATTAACCTGAGTGGCACCCTTTATCTTCCTGCAGGCTTCAAAACCGGCGATGCATCTTTACCTACACTAATCTGGGCATATCCAAGAGAATTTAAAACAGCTGCCGCTGCAGGACAGGTAAAAGGCTCTCCATACAAGTTCAGCACTCTCAACCCCGCTTCACCGGTTTACCTTGTAACACAGGGCTATGCTATTCTTGACAATGCTGACATGCCGATTGTCGGCGAAAGTAATCAGGAGCCGAATGATACATTTATTGAGCAGATCAGGTATAATGCAGAGGCCGCTATCAACCAGCTTACAAAAATGGGGGTAAGCGACAAACAACGCATCGCAGTTGGCGGACATTCCTATGGTGCATTCATGACTGCAAATCTCCTGGCTCATACCGATCTGTTCGCTGCAGGAATTGCACGTAGCGGTGCCTATAACCGTAGTCTTACTCCTTTCGGCTTCCAGGCCGAAGAGCGTAGCTACTGGCAGGTGCCGGCTGTATATCATAAAATGTCGCCATTTTCATTTGCCGATAAGATCAAAACACCAATTCTGCTGATCCATGGGCAGGCAGATAATAATACCGGTACATTTCCGATGCAAAGCGAAAGAATGTATAGTGCTCTTAAAGGCCATGGTGCAACGACACGTCTGGTATTGTTACCGGCTGAATCTCATGGATACCGTGCCAGAGAGTCGGTAATGCATATGATCTGGGAAATGAACCAATGGCTCGATAAATACGTAAAAAATAAATAGAGCGTTAATAGTAAATTTGCTTAAGCACTTAATTTTAATTCTATGGAAAGGACATCGACTTTTATCGATAAGATTAAAAAATCATATACAAATCAGGGTGCAAGTATTTATCTGGGTGCCGGTCTGCTCGACGGAGAGGTAATTGCTGATGCCGAGGTTAATCTTCCCCTCAAAATGATGAACCGTCATGGACTGATTGCCGGTGCTACAGGAACGGGGAAAACGCGTACACTTCAGCTACTGGCTGAACAACTTTCTGACGCAGGAGTTCCCGTATTTATGCTGGATGTCAAGGGTGACCTTTCAGGGCTTAACCATCCCGGAATCAGTAACGCTAAACTTGAAGAAAGAGCTGCTGCATTGAAGAAATCATTCAACCCCAACGGTTTTCCTGTTGAGGTTTATTCTCTCAGTGGAAAACAGGGCGCACAAATGCGTGCTACAGTTTTTGAATTCGGCCCGATCCTGCTTTCCAAGATTCTTGAACTGAATGATACCCAGGCAGGTGTCATGACAGTAATTTTCAAATACGCTGATGATCATAAGCTGCAGCTGGTGGATCTGAATGATTTGAAAAAACTCGTTTCTTATTTATCGGAGGGAGCAGGTGCGGCAGAAATCAAGGAAAGCTATGGAAGTATTTCCGGTGTTACTGCAGGAACTATTCTCAGGAAGATTGTGGCAATTGAACAACAAGGTCTGGCCAGAATATTCGGTGAAAAATCATTCGATATACAGGACCTGTTTAACAGAATTGATGGCAAAGGGGTAATCAGCCTGTTAAACATTTCTGATGTACAGAATCAACCAGTATTATTTTCAACTTTTTTATTGAGCCTGCTGGCTGAAATCTTTTATACAATGCCTGAAGCCGGAGACCTGGATAAACCTAAACTGGTATTCTTTTTTGATGAGGCGCATCTACTTTTCAAGGATTCTCCTAAGGCCTTTCTCGAACAGATTGAAACTATCATCCGACTGATTCGCTCAAAAGGTATAGGAGTATTTTTCTGTACTCAAACACCAATGGATGTTCCTGAAAGCGTTTTAGGCCAATTAGGAAACAGAATTCAGCATGCACTGAGGGCATTTACCCCGAATGATGTTGAGGCGCTCAAAAAAACCGTAAATACCTATCCCAGATCAGAATTCTATGAGATAGACCGTATACTTACATCATTAGGAACCGGACAAGCCCTGGTTACTGTCCTGAATGAAAAAGGAATTCCTACTGAAGTGGCAGCAACCCATCTTAGTCCTCCCAGAGCTGTGATGGGACCATTGTCTGCGGCTGATCTGGATACCCTGATGCAGTCGAGTTCATTGTACCAGAAATATCAGGAGGTGATTGATCCGGTTAGTGCTTATGATATTCTGACCCAAAGAATCAATGAAAGGCTTGAAGCTGAAGAAGATGTAAAACAAGTTAATCAGACTAAGTCCGTAAGGGAAGAAAAAAGTACCTTTGAGAAGGTAATCAATGCCCCGATTACCCGGCAAATAGGTACCGCCATCGTACGAGGATTATTCGGAATGCTGACGGGAAAAAGGAGCAGAAGCCGTTATTAAAATAAAATCGGGTGGCAGATAAATTAGAATTATAACAAAAACAGAATAATTAAAAGCATGAAACCCACTTTAGTGATCCTGGCAGCAGGAATGGCAAGCCGTTACGGCAGTATGAAACAAACAGATGGATTCGGACCAAACGGAGAAACGATCATTGAATATTCAATTTATGATGCGATAAAGGCAGGCTTCGGAAAGGTTGTATTTATTATACGTGAAGAATTTGCTGAAAATTTCAGAAATATTTTTGAGCCTAAGCTAAAGGGAAAGATCGAAACCGATTATGTATTTCAATCATTTGACCTCAAACCTTTCGGAATCAATATTGAAATTGAAAGAGCAAAACCATGGGGAACAGCTCATGCAGTTCTGGCCGCAAGAGATGCTGTAAAAGAACCATTCTGCGTAATTAATGCAGACGATTTCTATGGCAGAGAATCTTATCAGAAAATGGCTGATTTTCTCAATAATGAAGTTACCGACTCTCAGTTCTCTATGATCGGTTTCCAGATTGATAAGACTTTATCTGAATATGGTTCAGTATCCAGAGGTGTATGTGAGGTAGACAGTAATGGTAATCTGGCCGAGATCCACGAACGTACCAAAGTTTATTTTAAGAATGATGAATCCGGAAATAAGGCAATCGTATTTGAAGAAGATGGTCATCAGCATCCTCTGGAGGCAGAAACCAGAGTATCTATGAATTTCTGGGGCTTCACACCTAAAGTATTTGAATTATCTGCAAGTATGTTCAAAGAGTTTGCATTATCAAATACTGATAATCCTAAGGCAGAATTCTTCATTCCGATAGTTGCTGAAAAACTGATCAGAAATAAGCAGGCCAGCTTCAGGGTAATCCCTACACAAAATCAATGGTTTGGGGTAACCTATGTTGAAGATAAGCCATTTGTTCAGGAAAATATTGATAAACTGGTTGCTTCAGGAGAGTATCCCGGCAATTTGTGGCAATAATTAAAAGAAGATTCCTGATGAAGTAAAATCATCAGGGATCTTCTTTTACAGGCTATCTGATCAGATTCCTGATTCCATAACCCTCATTTCCTGTAACTCCTGATCAATGCGCTTATTCCAAACCGCCTGCACAACCCTGTTGGTTCCATGTCCCGTTTCTTCATCGTACCTCTCCTGTATCTGATTCATCTGTCTGTAAAAGTCCAGATATTCAAAATTGATGATACCTTCATAATTATCCGGGTTTAAATCTGCCGAAGCCAGTTTCTTCCTGAACCGTTCTGCAATCAGTTTAACCAGATCAAAATGGCGCTGCTCATGATTCAGACTGTAGGAACTTTTAATCATTTGTGAAGCCCAGGACGCACTCTTAACCATATATACTTTCAGGTCAATCTTTACCATAATGACACCATTGACAAGTTCTCTCCGCATATCATAACCAAAGGAGGGAAATATAGCCGCCTGATATTTTGTATTCCGGGGAGCTGCCGCTTTAAAATCATCAAAAATTAAAGGTCTTGATTTATGATAGTAAACAGTATCCGGGTCATCTTCCAGATAATCAGAGAATGAAAGCTTAACATCTTTTGCGAGTGCAACATTCGTGGCAGCTTCCTTTTTTACCCAATCCTGGATAAATTTCAGACCATCACTCAGCACGGTCTTCAATGCCGGTCCAACATATTCAGTTTTATGAACTGGCCTGATATATTTAAGAGTAGTGCTGTAGGCAGTTAATGGCTGAATACCCCAGCTTTTCTGAAGTTCAAACTGAAGTTTTAGCAGAACCTGTCCTGAAATATGAGTATTCAGGTTAGTTTCCCGGATATTACATCCCAAAATGCGGATGTTGATGGGAGTTCCTGAAGTATTCCTTGCCAAACCACCAAGCATGAAGTCAGTGATTGCTTTGCTGTTATCTCCGGAAATATCTGCAGAATAGTTCTTGGGCTTTCCCCCTTCTTCCGCATACCAGATATTCCCCAATGACTGTCCCTGCACGCGTCCGTCAAAAACCTGATCTATATAATAATCCCAGTGAAGGGTACTTACTTTTTCCTTTTTAAGCTGAATAACACCGGGATCTGCCTGAGCATAACATCTCTGAGACCAAAGGCCGGATATCAACGCAAGCATCAAAAATTTTATGAATCCCGAAAACACAATACTGCCTTTTAAGAAAATGAATAATTAAAAATAGCAAATAACAAAACAGGCCACCCAATTATGGGCGGCCTGTTTCAAAATATAGGATCAGAATTACTTCTTATCGTCTTCTTTTACTTCTTCGAAATCAACATCAGTGACATGATCACCGCTATCCTGTGCTGACGCCTCTCCCTGAGGAGCACCTTCGGCTCCCTGAGAAGCTTTATACATCTCTTCAGAAGCTACATTCCATGCAGCCTGAAGTTCAGCCTGAGCAGTATCAATACTTGCGAAATCTTTAGCCGCATGAGCATCTTTCAATTTCTTCAAGCCGTCTTCGATTGGAGCTTTCTTATCCGCAGATAATTTATCTCCGTACTCTTTAAGCTGCTTTTCGGTTGAGAAGATCAGTGCATCAGCAGCGTTTAGTTTTTCAACCTCTTCACGAGCTTTTTTATCTGCTTCAGCATTTGCTTCTGCTTCATCCTTCATTTTTTTGATTTCTTCATCGGTTAAACCTGAAGAAGCTTCAATACGGATCTTCTGCTCTTTATTGGTAGCCTTATCTTTTGCAGCAACATGAAGAATACCATTGGCATCGATATCAAATGTTACTTCAATCTGAGGGACACCACGTGGTGAAGGTGGAATGCCGTCAAGGTGGAATCTTCCGATGGTTCTGTTCTGATTAGCCATTGGACGCTCACCCTGAAGGATATGTATCTCAACAGATGGCTGATTATCGGATGCTGTAGAGAAAACTTCAGACTTTTTAGTCGGAATAGTGGTATTTGCCTCAATCAATTTGGTCATTACACCACCCATAGTTTCAATACCTAAAGAAAGCGGAGTTACATCCAGTAACAATACGTCTTTAACCTCTCCGGTTAATACACCACCCTGGATTGCTGCACCGATAGCTACAACCTCATCCGGATTTACACCTTTTGATGGTTCTTTTCCAAAAAACGCCTTTACAGCATCCTGAATAGCCGGAATACGGGTAGAACCTCCTACTAATATAATTTCATCTATATCTGAGGTACTTAAGCCTGCATTTTTCAAAGCCTTTTTACAAGGTTCAATTGTACGTTTGATCAGACTGTCGGCAAGTTGCTCAAATTTAGCACGTGTCAGTGTCTTAACGAGGTGTTTTGGCATACCATCACCAGCAGAAATATAAGGAAGGTTAATTTCAGTCTGAGAAGTACTTGACAACTCGATTTTAGCTTTCTCAGCAGCTTCTTTCAAACGCTGAAGAGCCATTGGATCCTTACGAAGATCAATACCCTCATCGCTCTTAAATTCATCTGCCATCCAGTCGATGATTACTGCGTCGAAGTCATCTCCTCCAAGGTGCGTATCACCATCCGTAGATTTTACCTCAAATACGCCATCGCCAAGCTCAAGAACTGATACGTCATGTGTACCACCACCACAATCAAACACAACGATCTTCATATCCTTATGAGCTTTATCCAGACCGTAAGCTAATGCTGCAGCGGTTGGCTCATTGATGATACGTGAAACTTTTAATCCTGCGATCTCACCTGCTTCTTTAGTAGCCTGACGCTGAGCATCATTGAAATATGCAGGAACAGTAATTACTGCCTCGTTTACTTCCTGGCCAAGGAAATCTTCTGCTGTCTTTTTCATTTTCTGCAGAACCATTGCAGAAATCTCCTGCGGAGTGTATAAACGATCGTCGATCTTTACACGCGGTGTGTTATTATCACCTTTAACAACCGTGTAAGGTACACGTGAAATTTCATTAGTTACTTCTCCGAAGCTATTACCCATAAATCGCTTGATTGAAGATATAGTTTTAGTAGGGTTGGTGATTGCCTGACGTTTCGCCGGATCTCCTACCTTACGCTCTCCATTATCAACAAATGCCACAATTGAAGGCGTTGTACGCTTACCTTCACTGTTTGGAATAACTACAGGCTCATTACCCTCCATTACCGATACGCATGAATTTGTAGTTCCTAAGTCTATACCAATTATCTTTGCCATATTAACCCTCTTTAATTTGTTTTAGTTTAACACCGGATAATTAACAAGCCTTGTGCCAAATAGCACATCACCTATAATGACAGTACTTTTATGCTGAACCTGTCTCAATCAGTCATTTTTAAAATGACAGGATGGCAGACTTAACAAATAACTGTACTTAAACTGCATATTGTTCAGAACACAGGGAAGAACTGACCGGAAATATTGAAATATTCTAAAACAAAAAAGCCTGCTCCAATGAGCAGGCCTTTCAAGTATCAGTAAAGAATTACTATTCTTCTTTTTTCTCTTCAGTTTCAACTGCAGGAGTTTGAACCTCTTCTGCCTGAGCTTCTTCAACAGGAGCAGCTGCAACTTCTTCAGCAACCTCTGCCTTAGGAGCAGCTTTAGCAACAGGTGAATCTGCTTTCTTAGCTTTGGAACCACGACGACGAGTAGTTTTCTTCTCTGTCATTGCTTCACCTGATTTGTACACCTCGTTGTAGTCAACAAGCTCGATTAAAGCCATAGAAGCATTATCACCTAAACGGTTACCCATTTTAAGAATACGGGTATAACCACCCGGACGATTAGCAACTTTTGCTGCAACATCGCGGAAAAGAATTGAAACTACTTCTTTATTCTGCAGGTAACTGAATACCGTACGACGTGAGTGAGTAGTATCGTCTTTCGATTTTGTGATAATTGGTTCAACATATACACGCAAAGCTTTTGCTTTAGCTAATGTAGTAGTGATGCGCTTGTGTAGGATAAGCGAAGAAGCCATATTTGCAAGCATCGCTCTGCGATGACTGTCAGTACGACTTAAATGGTTTACTTTTTTACCGTGTCTCATTGTTTGTTGGGTTTTGCACGTGCATACCGTCGATCAACCTTACGGGATCGGGAATTATGCATTTCGCTTATTATTCTTCGTCTAATTTAAATTTTGAAAGGTTCATTCCGAATGATAAACCTTTTGATTTTACCAGATCCTGAATCTCAGTCAATGACTTCTTACCAAAGTTTCTGAATTTCAGCATATCAGCTACATCATAAGAAACAAGATCAGCCAGTGAACGAATATCAGCTGCTTTTAAGCAGTTTAATGCACGTACTGAAAGATCAAGATCAACTAATTCCATTTTAAGGATCTTACGCATATGCAGGATTTCCTCATCAACTTCCTTAGTTTCTTCTTTAGCCTGAGATTCTAACATGATGTTCTCATCAGAGAACAGCATAAAGTGGTGAATCAGGATCTTAGCTGCTTCCTTTAATGCATCTTCAGGATGAATGGAACCGTCAGTAGTAATATCAAGAACTAATTTCTCATAATCCGTTTTCTGCTCAACACGGAAGTTTTCAATTGAATACTTCACATTCTTGATCGGAGTATAAATAGAATCAATAGCAATTACGCCTAAAGCAGCATCTGCATTTTTGTTTTCTTCTGCAGAAATATAACCTCTTCCTTTGTTTACTGTCAATTCAATCTCCAGAGTTACTGAAGATTCCATATTACAGATCACAAGATCAGAATTAAGAACCTCAAAGTTATTTGAGAACTTGGTAATATCGCCGGCCTTAAACTGATCCTGACCGCTTACAATAACGAAGATCTTTTCACTGTCACCAGAATCACCGGTTTTCTTGAAACGTACCTGCTTCAGGTTAAGAATGATCTCAGTTACATCTTCAACAACTCCTTTAATAGTTGAGAATTCATGAGATACCCCAGAGAAACGTACTGAAGTAATTGCAAAACCTTCCAGGGAAGATAAAAGTATTCTTCGTAAAGCATTACCAATGGTAACACCGAAACCAGGCTCTAAAGGTCTGAACTCGAATGTTCCGTCGAAATCCGTAGATTTCTGCATGATAACTTTATCAGGTTTCTGAAATGCTAAAATTGCCATTTAATATTTTGCTAATGAATAGTTAATGTTATGTAATAATGGCCTTATTCCGAAGAAAAGGCCTTTTATATTACTTAGAGTACAACTCGACGATCAGATTTTCCTTGATGTTCTCAGGAATCTCATCACGACTTGGAAAGTTCAGGAATTTTCCTGAAAGGGAATTTGCATCCCATTCTAACCAGCTGAATTTATTGATAGTTCTGCCTGCTACTGAATGAGCAATAGCTTCAAGAGTTTTTGAACGCTCACGTACTGCAATTACATCACCAGGACGTAAAGAATAAGAAGCAATATTTACAACCTCACCATTAACAGTAATATGCTTGTGACCCACTAACTGGCGTGCAGCAGAACGACTAGGAGCAATACCTAAACGATAAACTGTGTTATCTAAACGAGCTTCCAGGAACTTTAACAGGTTCTCTCCGGTAATTCCTTCTTTTGCAGAAGCTTTGTGGAAAAGATTCTCGAAATAACGTTCCAATACACCATAAGTGTATTTAACTTTCTGCTTCTCCATCAGCTGCACAGCAAATTCTGATTGCTTACCTCTTTTTCTTGAGGTACCATGCATTCCCGGAGGATAATTTTTTCTTTCTAATGCCTTATCAGGACCAAAAATTGGTTCTCTGAATCTACGGGCGATTTTGGACTTCGGTCCGGTGTATCTAGCCATGTTTGTATGTTTTTAAAGTATCATCCCAACCATGTCGGGAGAATCTTAGCTTTAAAACTGATTATTATTAATTAAACTCTTCTTCTCTTAGGAGGACGGCAACCATTGTGTGGAAGCGGAGTGATATCCTGAATAGTAGTTACTTCGATACCTGCTGTCTGTAGAGTACGGATAGCTGACTCACGACCAGAACCAGGACCTTTTACGTATACCTGAACTTTACGAAGTCCAAGGTCATATGCAACTTTAGCACAATCGCTTGCAGCTTGTCCTGCAGCATAAGGTGTATTTTTCTTAGAACCTTTAAAACCCATCTTACCGGCTGAAGACCATGAAATAGTTTGTCCCTGAAGATTAGTAAGGGTAATAATGATATTGTTGAAGGTAGCATTCACGTGTGCCTCACCAATCGGTTCAACAACAACAATACGTTTTTTAGTAACTTTTTTAGTTTTTGCCATTTTCTTAGATTTGAGATACAGGAAGTGAGATGTCAGATAAACAAGTCTTCACCCGTATCTATTTCTTGTTTTAATCATGAGTACAGATACAACATCGTTGAATCTGCCTGCTCATATCCGCTTAATTATTTAGTAGCTTTTTTCTTGTTTGCAACTGTTTTACGTTTTCCTTTACGGGTACGGGAGTTATTCTTGGTACGCTGACCACGAACCGGTAACCCTTTACGGTGACGTAAACCACGGTAACAACCGATATCCATTAAACGTTTGATGTTTAATTGAACTTCTGAGCGTAATGCTCCTTCAACTTTAATCTCGTCGTTAATGAAACCACGAATTGCTGCTAATTGATCATCGGTCCAGTCCTGTACTTTAATGTTCACATCAATTCCTGCATCTTTTAGGATCCTTTGTGCGGTTGCCCTTCCGATACCGAAAATGTAAGTAAGTCCGATCTCTCCTCTTTTGTTTCTTGGTAAATCAATACCTGCTATCCTTGCCATATTTTATTAAAAAGTTGACAGTTGACAGTTGACAGTTGACAGTTGCTATATTCTAACAACAAACCACTTACAACAAACAACTAAATTTAATTTTATCCCTGACGTTGCTTAAACTTAGGGTTCTTCTTATTGATCACGTAAAGTACTCCTTTACGACGAATCACCTTACAATCAGCGCTACGTTTTTTGATTGATGCTCTAACTTTCATCTTCTTATTTATATCTATATGTTATTCTGCCCTTACTCAAATCATATGGAGACATTTCAAGCTTAACTTTATCACCTGGAAGAATCTTAATGTAGTGCATTCTCATCTTCCCTGAGATGTGAGCAATGATTTCATGCCCGTTTTCCAGCTCAACACGAAACATTGCGTTTGACAATGCCTCTCTGATTATACCGTCTTGTTCAATTGAAGCCTGTTTGGCCATATATCTGTTTAATTTCTCCTGAATTTATATAGCTCCGAAGCTGTTTAAAGCTACTGTCTGCCAAATCTCTGAAAAACAGAACTTTTAAATGCAGATCATAACTCAATATGCCCCTCGGATCAGGGATGCAAAATTAAATAAAAAAATTTAATATTTAATCTTTTTGTTTTAAAACTTCCTCAATATAATCAAATGTCGAAAGTACATCAGCTTTGCCCTTTTTTACAGCTACCGTATGCTCATAATGAGCTGAAGGCTTTTTATCTACTGTACTTACAGTCCACCCGTCATCCCAGAATTTAACGCCCGCTTTACCGACATTAATCATCGGCTCTATAGCAATCACCATTCCTTCTTCCAGTTTGATACCTGAACCCCGTTTGCCATAATTAGGGACTTCAGGTTTCTCATGAAGCTTTACTCCTACACCGTGGCCAACCAATTCTTTCACTACACCAAAGCCATTCTTTTCTGCATGTTCCTGAACTGCATATCCGATATCTCCAACCCTCATGCCTGTAACAGCCTTATCTATACCCAGCTTAAGACATTCTTTTGTTACATGCAATAAGCGTAAGGTTTCCGCGTCTACATTTCCAATAGGAAAAGTATATGCAGAATCTCCATAAAACTCATTCAGGATAACTCCACAGTCTACAGAAACAACATCACCATCTTTGATTACATACTCTCCGGGAAATCCATGAACAACCTGATCGTTCAGTGAGATACAAAGTGAGTAAGGAAAACCGTTATAGTTTAAAAAAGCCGGAATCCCTCCGTTATCACGGATGAATTCCTCGGCTATCTTATTAAGTTGAATAGTCTTTACACCTTCTCCGATTAGCTTTGCCACTTCAGCAAGGCTCCTTGATACCAGCAGGGAACTTTCCCTGATCTTCTCAATATCTTCACAAGATTTGTAATAGATCTTAGACATGAATATTAAATTGCAGGACCACCTGCCTGAACAGGGGTACGTCCTTTAATTCTTCCAGTCTTCATTAAACCGTCGTAATGACGCATTAATAAATGACTTTCGATTTGTTGCAATGTATCTAAAACCACACCTACCAAAATTAACAATGAAGTACCACCATAAAAATGTGCGAACTGACTGTTAACTCCCAGAATAATTGCGATTGATGGCATAATTGCGATTATAGCAAGAAATATAGATCCCGGAAGAGTAATTTTAGATATAACCTCATCAATGTATGCACCCGTAGTTGCACCAGGCTTTACTCCCGGAACAAATCCTCCGTTCTTCTTCATATCATCAGACATCTGCACGGGATTAACCGTTATGGCTGTATAGAAGAAAGTAAAGGCAATAATCATGAATGCAAAAGTGAGGTTATACGTTAAAGAAGTATAATCACTGAATGCAGCCAGAAAAGATGATTGCGCTGAAGGGAAAAATGAACCGATGGTGGTTGGGATAAACATGATTGCCTGAGCAAAAATGATTGGCATAACTCCTGCAGCATTAACCTTTAAAGGAATATACTGACGTACACCACCATATTGCTTGGCACCCACAATTTTCTTTGCATACTGTACAGGAATCTTTCGCACGCCCTGAACGATCAGAATAGTGAACATTACTACAAGGAATAATGCAGCAATCTCTACGATGAAAGAAATTAAACCACCCTGAGCTCCCATGCGTGAAGTAAATTCAGAAATGATACCAAATGGCAACTGAGCGATGATACCAACCATAATGATCAGTGAAATACCATTACCGATACCTTTGTCGGTAATCTTCTCTCCAAGCCACATAACAAACATTGTTCCGGCAGTAAGGATGAACATTGAAGATACTGTAAACAGAGGTTCTGATAAAAGACGGGCATCAGGACTGATCTGGGAACGTACATAACCAATAGCCTGTAATGCAGTAATGACAATGGTCAGATAACGTGTAACCTGATTAATCTTTTTACGACCGCTTTCACCTTCTTTCTGCAGCTTCTGGAAATACGGAACTGCAATACCAAGTAACTGCACAACGATAGATGCAGAAATGTACGGCATTACACCCAATGCAAAAATAGATGCACGGGAGAACGATCCCCCGGCAAACATATTCAGCAATCCAAGTAATCCCTCCTTTGCCTGACCGCTGTCAAGTGAAGCAGAATCAACTCCGGGAATTACAATAAATGAACCTATTCTATAAATTAAAAGACATAAGAGCGTGAATAAAATCCGCGCTCTTAAATCTTCAATCTTCCAGATGTTGGATAGCGTTGTAAAAAGCTTCTTCATGAATGATTATAATTTAGCTATTGCACCACCTGCTGCTTCAATTGCTTTTTGAGCAGATGCTGAGAAAGCGTGAGCTTTAACATCCAGCTTCGATTTTACTTCTCCTCTGCCTAAGATTTTAACTAAATCATTCTTTGAAGCTAAACCATGCTCTCTGAATGTATCAAAGTCAATTGCAGTTAAATTATACTTATCAGCAAGTCCCTGAAGAGCATCCAGATTAATACTCACATATTCCGTACGATTAATCGGATTGAATCCTACCTTAGGCAAACGACGCTGCAAAGGCATCTGACCACCTTCAAAACCGATCTTGCTTTTGTATCCGGAACGAGATCCGGCTCCCTTGTGACCACGTGTGGAAGTTCCACCGCGACCTGAACCGGTACCACGACCGATACGTTTTCTATTTTTTGTTGAACCTTCTGCAGGTTGTAAGTTACTTAAGTTCATGATCAGATACTTTCTACTGCTACTAAATGATTAACTTTTCTCACCATTCCGATAATTGCCGGATTAGCTTCAACCTCTACAGACTGATTCAGTTTCTTCAAACCTAAAGCCTGCATAGTTCTTTTCTGACGCTCGCTTCTGTCGATAACGCTCTTAATCTGGGTTATTTTAATCTTAGCCATGATGATTATCCGTTAAATACTTTATTTAAATTAACACCACGTTGCTGAGCTACAGTGTAAGCATCACGTAATTGTGATAATGCCACTACTGTTGCCTTAACCACGTTATGCGGGTTAGAAGAACCTTTAGACTTAGCAAGTACGTTATGTACACCGGCACTTTCAAGAACCGCACGCATCGCACCACCTGCTATTACACCGGTACCCGGAGCTGCTGGCTTGATGAATACGAAACCTCCTGAATATTTACCGATCTGCTCATGAGGAACAGTACCATTGATAATAGGAACCTTTACCAGATTTTTCTTTGCATCATCGATTCCCTTAGCAATTGCCTCAGTAACCTCTTTTGCCTTACCAAGTCCGAACCCAACAATTCCGTTTTCATCACCTACCACAACGATAGCTGAAAAACTGAAGGTACGTCCACCTTTGGTAACTTTAGCAACACGCTGGATGCTAACTAAGCGATCTTTTAATTCAATTTCGCTTGACTTTACTCTTTTTATATTGATAGTTGACATTCTCTTTATTTTATGATAACACCGATTATTTGATAATGATCGCTGTAACCGATGCTAAATTAAAATACTAAACCAGCTTCACGTGCACCTTCAGCCAATGATTTAACACGACCATGATACAGGTAACCATTTCTGTCAAAAACAACCTGGCTAATGCCTGCCGCTAATGCCTTCTCTGCTACTGATTTACCAACTGCTTTAGACTGTTCAGATTTATTACCGTTTGCAGTAAAATCTTTTGATAAAGATGATGCTGATACAAGGGTTTTTCCGCTATTATCATCGATAATCTGAGCATAAATCCCTTTGTTGCTTCTGTAAACTGACAGACGCGGGCGCTCTGGAGAACCTGTTAATCTCTTTCTGATTCCTCTTTTGATTCGCTCTCTGCGAGATAATTTAATTCCTGCCATATCGATTATTTTTTAGCGGCTGATTTACCAGCTTTTCTTCTTAATACTTCACCAACAAACTTAATACCTTTTCCTTTATAAGGTTCAGGAGTACGTAATGAGCGGATTTTAGCTGCTACCTGACCCAGTAATTGTTTGTCGATACTCTCTAATATAATGATAGGGTTCTTACCTTTTTCTGATGTAGTAGTTACATTGATCTCCTTCGGTAATTCAAATACGAAGTGGTGAGAAAATCCTAATACAAGATCCAGTGTATTACCTACGTTTGTAGCACGGTAACCAACACCTACAAGTTCCTGCTGAGTTTTATAACCTTCAGTTACACCAACAACCATGTTGTTAATCAGTGAACGGTACAAACCATGCAATGCTTTATGACGTTTCTGCTCTGACGGACGCTCTACAGTTAAAATACCATTATCCTGGCTAATTTTAATATCCGTATCCACATCCTGAGTTAACTGACCTTTCGGACCTTTAACGGTTACAACATTAGTTTCTGAAACTGTAACTGTAACTCCGGCCGGAATATTAATCGGGGCTTTTCCTATTCTTGACATCTCTTATCCTCCTATTAATAAACGTAACATAAAACCTCACCACCAATATTCAAACTTCTCGCTTCTTTATCAGTCATCACACCTTTTGAAGTAGAAATAATAGCGATACCTAAACCATTTAATACACGTGGCATATTCTCAACACCTGCATATTTTCTTAATCCCGGTGTACTTACACGTGAAATGTTACGAATTGCCGAAATTTTAGTAATCGGATTGTATTTCAAAGCGATTTTAATCGTACCCTGAACATTGTTATCCTCAAACTTGTAGTTAGTAATGTAACCTTTGTCAAAAAGAACTTTAGTCATTTCTTTTTTCAGGTTCGATGCAGGAATCTCTACAACGCGGTGGTTAGCCTTAATGGCATTCCTTACTCTTGTAAGATAATCTGCTATTGGATCTGTATTCATTATTTATTGTTTATGATGGTGGTTTCCTTCAGAACCTATTCCTGACGACCTGCCATCGGTTAATATTTTAGTTGTAGGTAATAAGTTGTAAGTTATAAGTAGCATAACGCATAAAGTGATTTGCTACTGTAAACTGTAGGCTCAGGTTATTAGTATCAAAACTTATAACTTAAAACCTACAACTTATAACTCTTTACCAGGATGCCTTACGTACTCCCGGGATTTTACCTGCCAATGCCATATCACGGAAAGTTACCCTTGATATACCAAACTGACGCATATAACCACGAGGACGACCCGTTAATTTACAACGGTTGTGCAAGCGAACCGGAGTTGAGTTCTTTGGTAATTTATCAAGAGCTTCGAAATCTCCGGCAGCTTTTAACGCTGCTCTTTTCTCTGCGTACTTGGCAACTAATCTGGCACGCTTTACTTCACGTGCTTTTACACCTTCTTTAGCCATTATTGTTGATTTGTATTTTGATTCTTAAATGGTAAACCAAACTGCTTTAATAACTCTAATGCTTCAACATCGTTTTTAGCTGTAGTTACAAAAGTAATATCCATACCCATGATCTTATTAATCTGATCAATATTGATCTCAGGGAAAATGATCTGCTCAGTAATTCCTAAAGTGTAGTTACCGCGTCCATCAAATCCTTTATCATTAATTCCTTTGAAATCACGGATACGTGGTAAAGCCACAGCGATCAAACGATCAAGGAATTCATACATATGATTATCACGCAAAGTTACACGAACACCAATCGGCATTCCTTTACGCAACTTAAAGTTAGAAATATCTTTCTTAGATTTTGCAGGAACAGCTTTCTGACCAGTAATAGTAGTCATTTCGTTTACTGCAGTATCAATTAACTTTTTATCGGTAGAAGCACCACCAACACCCTGGTTGATAGCGATTTTCTGTAAACGTGGAACCTGCATTACGCTTTTATATTGGAATTTATCCTTTAAAGCGGTAACGATTTCCTCATTATATTTTGATTTTAATCTTGGTACGTAAGCCATTACTTAATTTCCTCCCCAGATTTTTTAGCGATGCGAATTGATTTACCATCAGCATTTTTCTTCTTACCTACACGGGTTGGTTTACCAGATTTGGCATCAACCAGCATAACATTAGAAATATGAAGACTGGCTTCTTTTTTAATGATACCACCATTTGGAGCGGCAGCACTTGGTTTTGTATGTTTAGATACCATATTGGCACCTTCAACTATAACTCGGTTAGTTGCTAACTGAACTTCTAAAACCTGTCCTTGCTTACCCTTAGAATCACCTGCAGTAACTTGTACCAGGTCTCCTTTACGGATTTTCAATTTAGGCTGTGATTTTATCTTCTTTTCCATTTTACAAAACCTCCGGTGCTAATGACACAATCTTCATGAATTGTTTTTCACGTAGCTCTCTTGCTACAGGACCGAAAATACGTGTTCCACGCGGCTCATCCTGAGCGTTCAGCAATACAGCTGCATTATCGTCAAAGCGGATATATGATCCGTCTTTACGTCTGATCTCTTTTTTTGTTCTCACAACAACTGCCTTAGAGACAGATCCTTTTTTGATGTTTCCTGATGGAAGCGCACTTTTTACTGTGACAACGATTTTGTCACCTATGGATGCGTAACGCTTTCCGGTACCACCTAAAACGCGGATAACTAAAACTTCTTTAGCTCCACTGTTGTCAGCAACATTCAGTCTTGATTCCTGTTGTACCATGTTACTTAGCTCTTTCTAAAATTTCCACTAATCTCCAATTCTTGGTCTTACTCAGCGGACGAGTTTCCATAATTAACACTGTATCACCGATACCGCAAGTGTTAGCCTCGTCATGAGCCATAAATTTGGTAGTTTTCTTAACAAACTTACCATAGATCGGGTGCTTCACCTTACGTTCTACCGCAACTACAATAGATTTCTCCATTTTGTTGCTTACTACCAACCCGATTCTTGTTTTTCTTAATTGTCTTTCCATTTTGGACTTTGATTTATTCAGAAGCGGACTCTGTCGTAGCAGATGCTTTTGCTTCCGCCTTGCGCTTAGTCAATTCTGTGTTTAAACGTGCAATATCTTTTCTGATCTTAGTGATCCTGGTCGGATTTTCTATTGCAGAAACGGTATGTGCAAATTTCATTTTGCTGAGATTGGCTTTCTCTTCATTAATTCTGGCTACAACTTCTTCAGTTGTAAGCTCATGTATTTCTGAGTTCTTCATTTTCTTTTGAGTTGTAAGTTGTAAGTTTTAAGTTTTAAGTTGTGAAACTTATCACTCATAACTTAAAACTTATTACTTATAACTTTTATGCTTCTACAAAATCTCTTCTGATAACAAATTTTGTTTGTACCGGCAATTTCTGAGCAGCTAAACGCATGGCTTCCTTCGCAACCTCCAAAGGCACACCTTCAGCTTCAAAAATCATTCTGCCTGGTCTAACTACTGCTACCCAATACTCAGGAGCACCTTTACCTTTACCCATACGTACCTCAGCTGGTTTCTTTGTAACCGGCTTGTCAGGGAATATACGGATCCAAACCTGCCCTTCCCTTTTCATGAAACGGGTAACGGCAATACGAGCAGACTCTATCTGGCGACTGGTAATCCAGGCCGGCTCTAATGATTTGATCCCGAAAGAACCGAAGGCTAATTCTGAACCGCGACCGGCCAGACCTTTCATTTTGCCCTTCTGCATCTTTCTGAACTTCGTTCTCTTTGGCTGTAACATCTTCTTATTTTTTTATCGTTCTACGATGTCTTTCTAAATTATTTCTTTCCTCTGAAACCACCACCTGCGTTTCCGCCACGATTCTGGCCACCTTGTCCGCCACGGTTCTGTCCGCCACGACCCTGACCACCACGGTTATCTCCACCGCGTCTGTCGCCGCCACGTCCGTCTGCTCGTCTTTCACCACCACGTCTGTCAGCACCACCGCTAAATGGAGCCGCACCACTTTCGGTACCTCTGCCTTTTACACCGGTTGTCTGGCCAATGTTTGGAGAAAGATCACGCTTACCGTAAACTTCACCCTTCATGATCCATACCTTAACTCCAATCTTACCATAAGTAGTAAGTGCTTCAGATAAAGCATAATCAATATCAGCACGGAAAGTATGCAATGGAACACGTCCATCTTTATACTGCTCGGTACGCGCCATCTCGGCACCACCTAAACGACCTGAACACATAATCTTGATGCCTTCAGCTCCCATACGCATAGTAGATGCGATTGAAGTTTTCATGGCACGACGGAAAGAGATTCTTGCTTCTAATTGCTTAGCAACTCCTTCGCCTACTAACTGTGCGTCTAACTCAGGACGTTTGATCTCAAAAATATTGATCTGAACGTCTTTCTTTGTCAGTTTCTTTAACTCTTCCTTGATCTTATCAACTTCCTGACCACCTTTTCCGATCACAATACCCGGGCGGGCAGTATGAATAGTGATGGTAATACGTTTCAAAGTACGCTCGATAACTACTTTAGAGATACCTCCCTTTGATATACGTGCTGCCAGATATTTTCTGATCTTTTCGTCCTCAACTAATTTATCAGAGTAATCGTTACCACCGAACCAATTAGAATCCCAACCTTTGATGATTCCTAATCTGTTACCTACTGGATGTGCTTTTTGTCCCATTTCTCCTTACTTAGTTTTTGGTTCACTATTTTTACTGTCAACTATCAGAGTAACGTGGTTAGAACGCTTACGAATTCTGTGTCCGCGACCCTGAGGAGCTGGTCTTAATCTTTTTAACTGACGTCCACCATCAACCATGATCGTTTTCACAAACAATTCATTGTCTTCAGGGCGCTGACCTTCATTTTTTGACTCCCAATTTTTGATTGCAGACAATAACAGTTTTTCAACACGTACAGCTGCTTCTTTATTGGTATATTTCAAAATATACAAGGCTTTTTCAACCCGCTCACCTCTGATCAGATCAACAACCAATCTCATCTTACGTGGTGAGGTAGGGCAATTATTTAATTTTGCTATTGCTTCCATTGTTTATTTTTTCTTATCAGAGTGACCTCTAAATGTTCTGGTCGGGGCAAATTCACCAAGTTTATGTCCAACCATGTTTTCAGTTACATACACCGGAATAAATTTGTTTCCATTGTGTACCGCAAATGTGTGGCCCACGAAATCCGGAGAGATCATTGACCTGCGTGACCAAGTTTTGATCACTGTTTTCTTATTACCCTCATTTTGAGTAGCTACTTTCTTCGCTACGTTATGATCTATATAGGGT
>Ga0208492_1000440_pt1 | contig 35385 bp, 25 predicted proteins | sample Subbioar_CSW14AB_FD_184820 | JGI IMG/M metagenome (GOLD analysis project Ga0208492, IMG submission 184820) | Serpentinite rock and fluid subsurface biosphere microbial communities from McLaughlin Reserve, California, USA - CR12Mar_CSW14AB (SPAdes) | ecosystem: Environmental > Terrestrial > Deep... | reverse complement strand
GGGGAGCCGATCGAGGGGTTTGAGACCTTCCCGCACGCGTTGCCCATGCTCTCGATTGATAACACGTATGAAGAAGCCACGCTCCGCGAGTGGTATGCGCGGGTGCTCCGGGGGCTTGGGATCGAGAGCGGCGAAGGGGGGCTCTTTGGCGGCGGCCAGGGGCCTGTGCTCGCGTGCGACCCGAAGATTGATGGGCTCGCGCTCTCACTGCGGTATGAGCAGGGCCGTCTCGTCCGCGCTCTCACACGCGGCGATGGCGTCCGCGGCGACGACGTGACCCACGGGGCCCGCACGATCAAGACCATCCCACTTCGGCTGGAAGGGGATGCGCCGGACGTGTTGGAAGTGCGGGGCGAGGTGTACCTGCCTCTCAAGGAGTTCAACCGAATCAACGCGGAGCGGGAGAAGGAGGGGCTGGAGCTCTACATGAACCCTCGGAACGCGGCCGCGGGGACGATGAAGAACCTGGACGCGAAGCTGATCGCGGCGCGGCGGTTGTCGTTCCTCGCGCACGGGCGAGGTGTGATGAGCGATGACGAGTTCGCCGCGTCGCATACGGAGTTTCTCGCGAAAGTGAAGGCGATGGGCGTCGCCGTGAGCGGCACGATCCCATGCGAGACGGTCGAGGCGGCGGTGGTCGCGATCAACCGCTTCGATGAGCTGCGGCACGGCCTCCAGTTCGCGACCGACGGCATGGTGGTGCGGGTGGACCAGTTCGACCTCCAGGCGAAGCTGGGGATGACCTCCAAGAGCCCGCGCTGGGTGATTGCGTACAAGTACCCGGCGGAGCGGAAGACGACCAAGCTCCTGCGGGTTGAGCACCAGGTGGGGAAGACCGGGAAGATCACGCCGCGTGCGGTGATGGAGGCGGTGGTGCTCGCGGGCACGAAGGTGCAGCACGCGACGCTGCACAACTACGGGCGCATCCGTGACGCAGCGACCGAGCGTGAGGGCGAACGGACGGACATCCGCATCGGCGACACGGTGTATGTGGAAAAAGCTGGCGAGATCATTCCGCAGGTGGTGGGGGTGGTGCTGAAGGAGCGGCCGCGGGATGCGGAGCGGATCGTCGCGCCCGAGAAGTGCCCGGAATGTACCGGGCCGGTTGAGGTTGAGCCACCGGAAGGCGTCGAGACACCGAGCCTTGAGACGGCCCGCCGCTGCGTCAACCCCGAGTGCCCGGCGCAGGTCTTCGAGCGGCTGGTGTGGTTCGCGGGCCGCAAGCAGATGGACATCGAGGGGCTGGGCGAGAAGACGGTCGAGCAGATTCGCACAGAATCGAGAATCCCGCTGAACACGTTCGCGGACATCTTCCGGCTCGCCGAGCACCGCGAAGAGCTGCTCCAGATCGAGCGGATGGGCGAGCGGAAGGTGGAGAACCTGCTCGCGGGGATTGAGGGGGCGAAAGGTCGCGGGCTCTCGCGGGTGCTCGCGGGCATGGGCATCCGGCACGTCGGGGATACCACCGCGAAGCTGCTGGCGAAGCGGTTCAAGGACATCCACGCCCTCCTCGCGGCCGGGGAGCGGGAACTCCGCCCCAAGTCCCTCTCCAAGGACGAGGCCCGCGAACTGGGCTTCCCCGAGGACACCGCGGCCCGCCCCGAGACAGGCCTGGGCAAGGACACGGCCCCGATCGTGCGTGCGTACCTCCACAGCAAGGCCGCGCGGCGGACGTTCGAGGAACTCGCGAACGCGGGTGTGGACCTGACCTCCAAGGAGTATGTGGACCCCGGCAAGGCCGCGGCCGCGCCAACAGGGCCATTTGCAGGCAAGACGGTCGTGCTTACCGGCACCCTCGCGAACTTCGAACGCACAGCCCTCGCCACGCGCCTGGAGGCGCTGGGGGCCAAGGTCAGCGGATCGGTGTCGAAGAAGACGTCGCTGGTCATCGCCGGTACGGAGGCGGGCTCGAAGCTGGACAAGGCGATCGAACTGGGCGTCGAGGTGTGGGACGAGGCTCGCCTCCTGAAAGCACTCGAAGAATCGGCGACGTAAGGTCTGCACAACGATCACCAGAATCGCAAGCCCAGGGCACGGAGTCACGATGAACAACGTCGAACTGAAAGCAGAACTGCGGGACCCCGCTCTGGCCCGTCTCGTCGCCAAGGCGATCGGCGCCTCCTACATCGCGACCATCGACCAGGTGGACACCTACTACCGCATTCCCAGCGGCAAGCTCAAGAAGCGCGAGGCCATCGGCGAGCCCGTCGAGTACATCTTCTACGAGCGCCCCATCAAAGCCACGGCCAAGCTGAGCCAGTTCGTGATCTACAGCGAGGAGGAGGCGCTCGAGCGCTTCGGCCGCGAGCCGCTCCCCGTCTGGGTTGTCGTCCGCAAAAAGCGCGAGCTCTTCATGCACGGCAACGTGCGGGTCCACTTCGACACCGTCGAGGGCTTGGGCAACTTCCTGGAGTTCGAGGCCCTCGTCTCGCGCGACCACGACATTGCGGCCTGCACGCACATGGTCCAGGCCCTCCGCGAGAAGTTCGCTCCAGCCATCGGCGAGCTGATCGACTGCGGATACGCCGACCTGCTGGCGCGGGACGAAGTCGAGCGGGCCGAGCGCTAGCCGCTACTTCAGCACGAACACCCGGACCAAAATGTCGCCGATGCCCACCAGAGCGGCCCCGGCGATGAGCCCGGCGCAGATGGGCTCCTGAGCCCCAATCCAGATCCGGTGCCCGACCGACAGCGGCTTGGCGTTGACGGGAGTTCCGAGTTCGCCCGCGACCCCGCCGTGTTCGGCGCCGGCGCCGACCGAGCCCTTGCCCGCGTACAGCTTGCCCATTCCCCAGAAGAGCAGAGCGCCGAAGCACATCGCGATCGACGATTCCGGCGGCACCACCACGCCCAGGCCGATGGCCAGTGGGGAGAGCGGGAACTTGTTGCGCGTGAGGATCCGGATGACTTCGAACACGAGCCCCGCCACCGCGGCAATGCCCATGGACCACTGGATCGAGGGCTTCAGGCTGCCGAACCCGTTGGAGATCAGCTCGGAAATGCCGTACCACTGGAACGCCGCCGGGAAGCCGAACTGATCGCTGACCATCACCTCGCGGATGTTGCCCGCCTCGCCGGGATCCCCGGGCCTGAACTCCGAAAGGAATAGCAGGTGGAACAGCGGCACGGATGCCAGCGCCCCCGCAAGGATGCCGATGCAGTGGCCGATGGCCTGCTGGCGGGGCTTCGCGCCCAGCATGTACCCCGGCTTGATGTCCATCAGCAGGTTCGACGCGTTGCCCGCCACCTCGACGCACATCACGGCCGTCATCAGGTTGGTCGCCGGGTGCTTGGGACGCATGACCCCGAAGATGAACTGGGGAATCTTGGACAGCGAGCCCGTGGGCGTGATGCCCGTCAGGGCGGTGGAGTTCACCGCGATCAGCGTGAGAACGATGATCAAGGGGATCGCGAGGGCGCCCAGGTACCAGTCCACACCGAACCAGTCGTGGGCCATCCAGACGCCGATCGCGCCCACGATGGGCACGCCGACGATGCTGATCCAGATCGGCAGCTCGATGCCCTTGAGCACATCGCTGGACGCCGTGCGCTTCTTGAACATCCCGGTGAAGGCCGAGATCAGGAGCTTGGGCTTGGCGAACATCGCAACCAGCGACGCCACCACCATGATGGAGACGCCCCACCACAGGGCCCAGCTGTTGAGCACCCACACGCGGGTGAACGGCGTGTTGGGCTTGTTGGGGTCGGCGATGATCTCGCCCGCACTGATCATCCACGGCACGATGACCAGGAAGTTGATTGCCATGCCCAGGATCATGTTCAGCGCCGGCCGGACGCCCATCAGGCCGCCCGCGCCCACCATCGCGAGGTCAAGCGCCGGGCTCACGCCGAGCTGACGAAGTTCGACGCCCGCGAGCTTGGGCGTCGGCCAGCCCATTCTGCCCGCGAGGGAGTAGTACCAGGCGTCGAGGGAGTGGGGGAGGTTCCAGGTGGCGTTGAGCTTGTCCTTGTTGGCGGCGAGGGTGTCAACCCACGATTGCCCCGAGCGGAGCATCAGGACCAGCGCGTGCAGCGACTTGAGGTAGGCCTCGCCCGCGAGGAAAGAGATCAGTCCCGCGAACCCCGCCGCCATCGCGAGGACCTTGGCTTGGAACAGCCCCGACCGCGCATCGGAGCTGTAGAGCGTGTCGAGCACCACGCCGCAGGCGCGCCCCTCGGGGAATGGCTGCTGCTCGTCGTTGATGAACCGCCGCTTGAGCGGGAACGCCACGAGCACACCCAGCACGCTGAGCACCACCATGAACCAGAAGATGTGCCAGCCATCGACGATCCGGTTCTCGATCCACATGTAGGCCGCGAACCCGGCGACGAGGGGGCTGGTCATGTACCCCGCGCTGGTGGCGATGCTCTGCATCGCGTTGTTCTCGAGGATCGTGAAGTCACGGGCCCCCAGGCGGCTGAAGATCTTGAACATCGCGAACGCGAGGATCACGCTCGTGAGGCCGACGCCCAGCGTCCAACCGGTCTTGGCGCCGACGTAGAGGTTGGTGGCGGAGAGAATGCCCCCAAGGACGAACCCCGTCAGGGCCGAGCGGAGCGTGAGTTGGGGCATGTCGCCCCGGAACACGTTGGCCAGCCACCAGCGGTCCTTCTGCTCAAGAGACCACGTACGGACCTGTTCGTCAGTGAGGTGCTTAAGGGCCATAGGTGCGGGAACATACCGGAAATCCGCGTCGCCGTCGCGACCATCGATCCGGGCGGTTCTGCTGGCACCGGTTGGGGGAAGTCCGGTACGATGGGGCTATGCAACGACTGCTTTCCCGTGCGTCGGTGGTGGTGTGGTTCCTGCTGGCCGCGTCGGTGTGCATGGCACAGGGGGATGCCTCGGCACTCTCCGGGCTCATGAAGCGGATGACCGATGCCGCGCAGAAGGCCGACAAGGACGCCTTCATGGCGTGCATTGACCAGACGGACCCGTTCTTCAAGCAGGAAATGTCGGCGTGGTGCGACGACTTGCGGAAGAACGGCGTGAAGCAGGTCCGCTTCGAGGCGATCGATCCCGAACCCCGTGACGGCGAGCTTGCCGCGGAGGTCCACATTTCCTACATCAGCAACACGGGCACCGCGACCGGAAAGGCCCACGCGAAGTGGCCCGCCCGGTTCGTGAAGCACAACAGCAAGCTCCTCTACGCCGGCGAGGACTGGCAGGAGCTCAAGGGCGAGAACTTCCGGGTGCTCTACCTGAAGGGCGACGAGACGGCCGCGGAGATGTCGCTCGAAGCGTTCCCGCCCGCGCGTGCCCATGTCGACGAAGGCTTCGGCGTCTCGCCCGGCTTCCAGCAGATCAAGCTGTTCAACAGCATGGACCACCTCAAGGCCACGGTCTACCTCAACCAGCCCGATCCAGTTCTGATGGGCTGGAACGAGCCGGGCGAGTCCATCAAGTTCATGCACAACTACTCGTCCACCGTCAAGGGCTGGACGGCCGCGTACGGCCACGAGTACGGGCACGTCGCGACGTGGGAGTACGGCCCCGGAATCAAGCACTCCCCTTGGTGGGTTCATGAGGGCGTGGCGGAGCTCGCGGCCGAGGACCTCATCCCCCGCAAGAAGCAGTCGCTGGAGCGGCAGATCCGCGACAGGGCCGCGAAGGGCACGCTCGTCAAGTGGGAAGAAATCTCCAGCTACGACAACGCGGCCCAGCCGGTAAAGCGAATGGCCTACGTCCAGGGCCACCACATGATCGGGTATATCAGCGACAAGTGGGGGCGCGAGGGCCGCACCCGCTGGCTCAAGGCCATGGGCGCTGGCAAGACGATTGACGAGGCGTGCATCGCCGTGATGGGATTGAACTTCGCCGACCTGGACCGCGAGTGGCGCTCGACGCTGCCGCACCCCGAACCCAGCGAAGCGGAACTCTCCGCCGCGTCCTCAGCGATCACGGGCGTGCTGGACGCGATGGAAGAGGCGTGCCGCAAGGCCGACTCCGCCGCGTACCTCACCCACATCTATGAGGGTGACAGCGAGTTTCTTTATGAGCAGCGGTACTTCGCCAATGACATGTCAAAGAAACCCGCGCACGAGATCGACATTACCTTCGAGGACCTGACCCTCCGCGACGATGTCGCCGAGGCCAAGCTGACCTGGACGTGGAAGATGGTTGGCGAGAAGAAGAAGGAACGCGAGGTCACGTTTGACGGCCGTTTCATCAACGAGGGGACCGAGGCGAAGCCCAAGTGGCTCTACGCCGGCGAAGTCTGGCAGCGCAAAGTCGCCCCCGGCGCGGTCGTCATGTACGACGAGGGGCTCGACGAGTCCGGTGATGACGCTCTCAAGGGCTTTGCGCTTGTCCGCGAGCACGTCGAGCGAGGCTTCAACCTGACGGACAAGGAACTGCCCAAGCGCACTCAGAAGATCAAGCTCTATGGTTCCATGTCTCACCTTCAGCTCTCAATCTGCCTGTCGTACGAGAACGGCCTCAGCGGGTGGAACGAGCCCAACGAGCCCATCAAACTGCTGGTAAGGAAGGGTGGAAGGTCGGGCAGCCTGCGGAACGTGATCGCCCACGAATACGGCCACGTCGCCACCTTTGAGCTCGGGCCCTCTTCCAACCTGATGCCGTGGTGGATCCTCGAGGGCGTCGCCGACCTCGCGAGCGAGAAGTACTCGGGCAAGGGCGGCCAGTTCATCGAGCGCCAGGCCAAGGCCGGCAAGCTTGCGCCGTGGGAGGAACTCGCCGACTTCGAGACCGTAAAGCCGGAGTGGCAGAACTACGTGTATCAGCAGGGTCACCACATGCTGGGCTATATCTCCGACCGCTGGGGGCGTGACCAGCGGGTCGCGTGGCTCTCGTCCATGGCCAACGGCAAGAAGCTGGACGAGGCCACCCGCGAGGTGCTCGGAATGTCGTTTGAGCAGCTCGACCGGGATTGGCGCGGCTCGCTGCCCGCGGCCGAACCGAAGCCGGAGGCGGAGAAGCCCGACAACGCCAAGGCGGAGAGCCCGAAGGCCGCGGAGCCCGCCGAGGCCTCAGCGCGATGAGGATCGTCCTCGCCGATTCCGCCCAGCACCTCACGGACGCGCACCGCCTCTTCCGTGAGTACGCCGACAGCCTTCCCTTCTCCCTCTGCTTCCAGGGCTTCGAGCAGGAGCTCGCAACACTCCCCGGCCGCTACGCTCCGCCCTCGGGGCGGTTGCTCCTTGCATATGACGACAAGAGCCAGGCGGTAGGCTGCATCGCGCTCCGCGACATCTCCGCGCAGACCGCCCCCTCGACCTGCGAGATGAAGCGGCTCTACGTGTCACCCTCCCAACGCGGCACCGGTTTGGGCCGCGAACTCTGCGAACGCCTTCTCATCGAAGCTCGCGACGCCGGCTACCACACCATGAAGCTCGACACTTCCGCCGACATGACCGCGGCCATCCGCCTCTACAAGTCCCTCGGCTTCACAGCGTGCGAGCGCTACAACGACGATCCCATGGAGGACACGTTGTGGTTCGAGCGGAGCCTGAGGGCTGACAGCGAGTGATTCGATGGCCGCGCTTCGCGACCAGAAGTAGACCGAAGCTGATTCTTGACTCAGTCCATAATCGGCTTATGCTCCGTTCTTGCCAGAAGACCCAGCCAACACGCTCCGCACTCACGGCGTCCAGGTCACCGCCCAGCGCCTGGCCGTGCTGAACGCAGTCTCCCGCCAGCCCCACTGCACCGCCGACGACGTTCTTGAGCACGTCCGTTCAGAAATCGGCGCGATCTCCAAGCAGGCCGTCTACGACGCGTTGGGCGTGCTCTCCGAGCGCGGCATCCTCCGGCGCATCCAACCCGCCGGGTCGCCCGCGCGCTACGAAGACCGCGTGGGCGACAACCACCACCACATCATCTGCCGCGGCTGCGGCCTCGCATCCGACGTCGACTGCGCGGTCGGCAAGCCACCCTGTCTATCAGCCGCCAACACCTCCGGCTTCAAGATCGATGAGGCCGAAGTCATCTTCTGGGGCACGTGCCCCAAGTGCCTCACCCGTCGCGCCCGGGTGAAGGCCGTCAGAACCCAAAAGCCTTGAATCTCAAGCCTTGAATCGCCAGAGTCCACGAGCCGAGGAAACCGTCGATGACCACCGAGAGCAACACCCAGAGCAAGTGCCCCTTCCACGCCGCCCCGCCTGTCGCGAAGACCACGAACCGCGACTGGTGGCCGCATCAGCTCAAGGTTGACCTGCTCGCGCGCCATTCCCAGAAGTCCGACCCGATGGGCACGGGCTTTGACTATGCCGCGGAGTTCAAAACTCTCGACCTCGCGGCCGTGAAGCAGGACCTCACGGCCCTGATGACCGACTCGCAGGACTGGTGGCCCGCCGACTTCGGCCACTACGGCCCGCTCTTCATCCGCATGGCCTGGCACAGCGCCGGCACCTACCGCACCTTCGACGGCCGCGGCGGCGGTGGACGTGGTCAGCAGCGCTTCGCGCCCCTCAACAGCTGGCCCGACAACGTGAGCCTCGACAAGGCCCGCCGCCTGCTCTGGCCAGTGAAGCAGAAGTACGGCCGCAAGATCTCCTGGGCCGACCTCATGATCCTGGCCGGGAATGTCGCGCTGGAGTCAATGGGTTTCAAGACCTTCGGATTCGGCGGCGGCCGCGCGGACGTGTGGGAGCCCGACGAGGACGTGTACTGGGGTTCTGAGAAGACGTGGCTCGCGGGCGATATCCGTTACGCCGGTGGCTCGGAGGGCGTCGAGAAGCGTGGGGGGGTGACGGTTTCCGACGACAATGCCGACGGTCACGTCCACGGCCGCAACCTCGAAAAACCCCTCGCCGCCGTGCAGATGGGCCTGATCTACGTCAACCCCGAAGGCCCGGACGGCAACCCCGATCCTCTGAAGGCCGCGACCGACATCCGCGAGACATTCGCCCGCATGGCCATGAACGACGAGGAGACGGTCGCGCTCATCGCCGGCGGCCACACCTTCGGCAAAACGCACGGCGCCGGCCCGACGTCTCACGTGGGCCCCGAGCCCGAAGCAGGCGCGCTCGAGCAGCAGGGCTTCGGCTGGTCCAACTCTCTCCGCGAGGGCAAGGGCGCGGACACGATCACCAGCGGGCTCGAAGTGACATGGACGACGACCCCAACCCGGTGGGGCATGGGGTTCTTCGAGATTCTCTTCGGGCACGAGTGGGAGCTCTCCAAGAGCCCCGCGGGCGCCCACCAATGGGTCGCGAAGGGCGCCGCGCCCACGATCCCACACGCTCACGACCCTTCCAAGAAACTCGTTCCGACGATGCTCACGACAGACCTCTCGCTGCGGGTCGATCCCGCGTACGAGAAGATCTCCCGCCGATTCCTCGCCAACCCGGACCAGTTCGCAGACGCGTTCGCGCGGGCGTGGTTCAAGCTCACGCACCGTGACATGGGCCCGCGAGCGCGATACCTCGGTCCGGAGGTGCCTGCCGAAGATCTGGTGTGGCAGGACCCGATCCCGGCGGTGAATCATCCGCTGGTGGACGCCGCGGACATCGCTGCGCTGAAGTCCCGCGTCCTCGCCTCTGGCCTGACCACGTCCGAACTGGTCTCTACCGCCTGGGCGTCGGCCTCCACCTACCGCGGCTCCGATCACCGCGGCGGCGCCAACGGCGCCCGCATCCGCTTGGCCCCGCAGAAGGACTGGGCCGTGAACAACCCGCCGCAGCTCGCGAAGGTTCTCGCCACGCTGGAGGGCATTCAGTCATCCTTCAACGCCCGGCAGACGAGCGAAAAGCGAATCTCCCTCGCGGACCTCATCGTCCTCGCCGGCTGCGCGGCCGTCGAGCACGCCGCAAAGATCGCGGGCGTCGAAGTCACGGTCCCCTTCACACCCGGCCGCATGGACGCCTCTCTCGAGCAAACCGACGTCGAAGCCTTCAAAGTCCTTGAGCCCTCGGCCGACGGTTTCCGCAACTACCTCCGCGGCACCTACGCCGCCCCCGCGGAGTTCCTCCTCATTGACAAGTCTCACCTGCTCACCCTGACCGCGCCCGAGATGACCGTGCTCATCGGCGGCCTGCGCGTCCTCGACACCAACTTCGGCGGAACCCGCCACGGCGTCCTGACCACACGCCCCGGCGCGCTGACCAACGACTTCTTCGTCAACCTCCTCGACATGCGCACGCAGTGGGCCGCCGCGCCCGGCGCCGCCGGGACGTACGAGGGTCGCGACCGCAAGACCGGCGAGCTCAGGTGGACCGGCACCCGGGTGGACCTGGTTTTCGGCTCCAACTCACAGCTGCGCGCTCTCGCCGAGGTCTACGCCTGTTCCGACGCCCACACCAAGTTCGTCCACGACTTCGTGCAGGCCTGGACCAAGGTCATGAACCTGGACCGGTTCGACCTCGCCTAGCGAGCCCATTCTCACTCAGCCCATGAAAAAACCCCGCGGCCGAACCGGCAACGGGGCTTCAAAGCGGAGAGGGGGGGATTCGAACCCCCGATACGGATTTAGGTCCGTATAACGGTTTAGCAAACCGTCGCCTTCAGCCTCTCGGCCACCTCTCCGGCGTGGGGGAAATATAGCCGGGCCCCCGCCCGATCGGCGACCACGCGGCCCAAAACAGAAAACCGGGGCCCTTCGACCCCGGTTTCCTGGTGCGTGTCTGCGAGTGTGTGAGTCTCGCTGGAAGGTGTCTTGGTCGGGGTGCTTACTCGGCGTCGGGCTCATCGCCCCCGCCGCTCTGGGCCTGGCTGTCGATCAGCTTGCGGAGAAACTCGTTCTCACGCCGCGTGGCTTCGAGGTCGAACACCAGGTACTTGATGGACAGCCGCAGGTAATCCAGCGACTCCTGGAGGTCGGCCACCGTCTTCTTCATCTGGTCGTGCCGCACGGCGGTCTCAGTCGCGATCGCCTCGAGCGGGCCCCGCTGGGACTCGGGCAGGTTGTTGATCTGGCTGATGAGGTCGCCAAGCTTCTGCTGGAAGTCCTGCTCGTTCATCCCTGTCTCTCCTTTTCAAGTCTTTCGTTGTTCGTCCTGACAGGGTGAACATGCCCGCACTTGAAGCGGAAACCAGCCCTTGGGGAACTTGATCCAAGCGAACGCCGCCCCCGCGCCCGCACAGACGGAACGCGCCTCACGCCCCCCGAGATTCAGGGGAATCCCCACATCCCGGCCCTCAAATCGCAGCGTCAACCCACAGTGCAACGGCGCCCGGTCCACCCGCGACCGGGGAGCGCAAGCCCCGCCGAGCCCTCAATCCACCCGCCCCATCCCCTAGCCTCTCGCCACCAACCAACCTACCCTTTGGCCCCCTACCGGACAGCGTCCGTCCGCGGGGCAAAGGAACGCTTTCAATGGCCACGACCGGCACGATTACCCAGGTGATTGGTTCGACCTTCGACGCCCAGTTCCCCGAGGACCAGCTCCCGGAGATCTACAACGCTGTCGAGATCAAGGCGCAGACGAAGGTCGGCGATCTTGACCTCGTCGGCGAAGTTCAGCAGCACCTGGGCGGCGGGCGCGTGCGCCTCGTCGCGCTCGGCTCCACCGACGGCCTCCGCCGCGGCATGGCCTGCACCGACCTCGGCGGCCCCGTGACCGTTCCGGTCGGCGAGGGCGTCCTGGGCCGCGTGTTCAACCTGCTCGGCCAGCCGATTGACAAGGCCGGCCCCGTGAACGCCACCCGGCGCTCGCCCATCCACAAGCAGCCCCCCGAGTTCAGCCAGCTCAACCCCAACACCGAAATCCTCGAGACCGGCATCAAGGTCATCGACCTCATGTGCCCCTTCGTCCGCGGCGGCAAGATCGGCCTCTTCGGCGGTGCCGGCGTCGGCAAGACCGTCGTCATCCAGGAAATGATCGCCCGCGTCGCCAAGAACTTCGGCGGCTACTCCGTGTTCGCCGGCGTCGGCGAGCGCACGCGTGAGGGCAACGACCTCTGGCGCGAAATGAAGGAAGCCGAGTACACCGACGCCCAGGGCAAGAAGGCCCACGTGCTCGACAAGGTCGCGATGGTGTTCGGCCAGATGAACGAGCCCCCGGGTTCCCGTCTCCGCGTCGCCCTCTCGGCCCTCACCATGGCCGAGGACTTCCGCGACGAGTCCGGCAAAGAAACCCTGATGTTCGTGGACAACGTCTTCCGCTTCACCCAGGCGGGTTCGGAAGTGTCGGCCCTCCTCGGCCGTATGCCCTCCGCCGTGGGTTACCAGCCCACCCTCTCGACGGAGATGGGCCAGCTCCAGGAGCGGATCACCTCGACGGCCAAGGGTGCCATCACGTCCGTGCAGGCCATCTACGTGCCCGCCGACGACCTGACCGACCCGGCTCCTTCGACGACCTTCGCCCACCTTGACGCCTTCATCAGCCTCTCGCGCGGCATCGCCGAGAAGGGCATCTACCCCGCCGTGGACCCCCTCGCGTCCAACAGCCGGATCCTCGATCCCAAGATCGTGGGCGAGCGCCACTACGCCGTCGCCATGCGTGTGCAGCGCATCCTCCAGCGCTACAAGGACCTCCAGGACATCATCGCCATCCTCGGCGTTGACGAGCTCTCCGAAGAGGACAAGCGCACCGTCGGCCGCGCCCGCAAGATCGAGCGCTTCCTCTCCCAGCCCTTCCACGTCGCCGAGCAGTTCACCGGCTTCAAGGGTGTGGACTCGTCCCTCGAGTCCACCATCGACAGCTTCGAGCGCCTCTGCAACGGCGAGGGCGACGACCTGCCCGAGTCCGCCTTCATGTACGTCGGCACCCTCGAGGACGCCAAGGCCAAGGCCGCCAAGATGGCCGCGAGCTGATGAGCACGGAAGTGTGGCATGCTCACCGCCCTGGGTGAGCATGTCTTCAAACTGCTGAATGACACTAAAGGCCGCGTCACCCGACGCGGCCTTTTTCCTGCGCCCGTGGTAAGCTCCATCAGCAGGGGTGCCCCGGAGATTCCCCATGACCACCGACCTCTCCCGCCGCACCCTCCTCTCCGCGGCCGCGCTCCTCGGCCTCGCCCCGATCGCCTACGGCCGCCAACCCGAACCTACGCGCACCCCAAAGCCCGACCGCACGCTCGACCACCTGCCCCACCAGCACCCCGACCTCGTCCGCGAGGTCGTCGGCGCATCCCACCGCAACCTCGACCGCGTGCGCGAGCTCGTCACCCGTCACCCAGCTCTCGCCAAGGCCACCTGGGACTGGGGCTTCGGCGATTGGGAATCCGCCCTCGGCGCCGCCTCCCACGTCGGCAACCGCGAGATCGCTCTCTACCTCATCGAGAACGGCGCCCGCCCCGACCTCTTCACATTCGCCATGCTCGGCGACCTCGCCGCCGTCAAGGCCATGATCGAAGCCCGCCCCGGCATCCAGCGCACCCACGGCCCCCACGGCATCCCGCTCCTCCTCCACGCCCGCTCAGGCGGCGACCAAGCCAAGCCCGTGTACGAGTACCTCCAGTCCCTCAAGGACGCCGGCGAAGCCTACAAAACCGAGCCGCTCTCCGAAGATGAAATGAAACGCCTGACCGGCACGTACACCGGCACCGGCGACGCCGCCACCGTGACATTCGACATCAAGCTCGACCGCGGCATGCTCCACTTCCAGCGCCCTCCCAAGTCCGCGCTCCGCCTCTTCCACGTCGGCAATGGTGAGTTCCACCCGGCCGGCGCGCCCCAGGTCCGCCTCACCTTCGCCTCCGGAATGAACACGCCCGCGACCCTCACCATCCGCGATCACGATGTCATCCTGACCGCCGTCAGCGCCCGCTAATTTCCACCGCGAGCACCGCATCCGCGGCCTGCAACGACCCGCTTCTTCCCGTATCCTCCGGACCTTCTCCGGAGGTGTGCCGCGATTCCTCGTCTCCCCGACCCCACCCGTAAGAACCGCCTGCTCCTCGCGCTCGTTGCCCTCGTGCTCGCATCGATCGCCACTTGGGCATGGTTCGGGCCCGCCGTGCTCCGCAAGCTCATCCTCGTCGAGGTCCACGGCCCCAACACCCGCGAGTGGGCCATCGACTGGACCCGCGCCGCCGACGGCTCCCGCCACGGCGCCTACGCAGAGCTCGACGATCACCAGCCCCAGGTCGTCGAGATCACCGTCGAGCCCCGCCCCGACGCCCCTACCGAACCCTTCGAGTTCTGGCTCTACCAGCTCAAGACCGACGCCGACACCCGCTTCGATCTCGTCGGCCTCACCGACCACAACGCGGCCCCAGGCTGGATCCCCAACGAGAACGGCCCCGGCATCATCTACCAGGGCCCCGCGCTCGGGAAACTCACGATTCCCGTCGACACGCGCACCATCGCAGTCGCCGTCGCCAAGACCAAACGCGGCGGCAAGGTCACCCTCCGCTTCCGCGGCGAGGTCGTCGATCTTCCCGCGTTCGCTGTTCAGAACTCCTCGGACACCATCGTCATCCCCTGGACCTCCCGGACTCCCCCCGCCGGCACCCTCGCCCGCCGCCTCCCGACGTACGACACGACAGACGCCACCCTCTCCTGGACCGCCCCAACGGGCGACGTCGCCAAGTTCACCAACCCGCGCCTGACCTTCGCCATCGCGAACAAGTGGCTCTTCAGCCGCCCCGCAACACTCGAGCCCGTCACCGACGTTCAACCCGCCGGCGACGGCGCGTTCACCGCCACCGGCCCGCGGCCCTCCATCCGCTTCAACGTTAACGACGCGCCGGGTCCAATCGCCTTCATCCTCGGATCCGCCGCAACCTTCATCGCCCTCTCCGCCTTCACTTCCTTCCTCTACCTCCTCGCCCGCCTCGTGCCCCTCGTCGCCGCCTCCCGCCACGCCCCCGCGATCGTCGTCGCGGCCCTCGTCCTCACCACCCACATCATCGTCGCCACCGTCATCCCCGTCTTCGTCACCAGCGACGGCATCGACTACATGGACTCCGCCGACGTCCTCGCCCAGCACGGCAGCTTCGACCGTTTCCCGGACTACAAGGCCCCGGGCATCAGCATCGTCATCGCCGCCGCGATGCGACTCTCCGACCGCTTCCTCGACGCCTTCGGCTGGATCATGGCCGCGTTCGCCGTCGGCACCAGTCTGATGGCCTACGTCTTCGTCCGCGCCCGCTCGACGCACGCATGGGCCCTCGCCGCCGCCCTCATCGTCGGCCTCCACCCCTCCCTCATTACCTACGAAACCTTCCTCCTTCGTGAGCTCCCCTCCGCCGCGGTGATGATGGGTGTCGCGCTCGCCATCGTCATGCTCCGCGACCGCCTCCAGAAGGGCGAGAGCATCCCCTGGCGATGGACCGTCCCCCTCGCCCTCCTCTGCGCCGCCGGCGCCCTGCTCCGCGAGAACCTCCAGGTGCTCGTCTTCCTTGTCCCGCTCCTCCTGCTCATCCCCGGCGCGGGCCTCCTCCGCCGCCGCGCCATCGCCGCCGCCGCCGTGGGTGTCCTCTCCGCCGGAATTATCCTCCCCGGCGTCGTGGGCATCCACAAAGTCCACGGCAACATCAGCCTCGTTCGCCCCAAGATCCACTACAACCGCACCCTCGCCTCCCAGGGCAACCGCACCCACGACGCCAACTTCACCGAGATCCTGACGCGCGAGCAGTGGCTCACCTACCGCAATGAGCACCTCAAACGCGGTTGGTTCGACGGCGAGTGGATGGCCCTCCTCCATCGCAGTGCGCTCGCGCCAAAGCCCTCGGACCCGCCCAGCAAGCTGGAACAATCCCTCGGCGACCTGGTTGACGAGGCCGCCGCGCGCGAACCCCTCTCCTTCTACAAGTCCTCTCTCCGCGCCTTCATCAGCCAACTGGGCCTGTGGAACGTGCAGACCGGCTCCATGAAGGACGTCGCCCCCTCCGACCAGTACTACTCCCGCGCTCTCCGCGGCGAGACCGTCCCCGCCGCCACCAACTTCCCCCCCGACACCGTCACCGCCGTCAACAACTCACGCCACCGCGAGCGCCGCGACCGCCTCCTCTCGCTGGTGGCGAACAATCGCCGCAGTATCAAGTTCCTCGAGGACCGCCCCCTGACCCGCTTCTTCAACGAGTGGTTCTTCGCCTCCCGCGCCTTCCGCCCCATCGCCGCGTGCCTTTTCCTGGTCGCCTTCGGATTTGCGATCTACAAGCGCGACATCGCCCTCGTCGCCGTGGGCGTCATCGTCCTGCTCTCCACCCTCGCCGCGGCCATCGTCGTCGGCACGCCCACCGACCGCTTCGGCGTCCCCTTCATCCCCATCGTCTGGTGCATGGCATTGCTCGCGCTGCGGCAACTGATCCTGTGGCGCCGCTCACGCGTGAATCCCGCCGCGAGCGAAATCCCCCAGCACGCTCCGTAAACGCGCGGCCAGCGAGAGCCGGACGATCTTCACAACCGCCATCTTCACAAGAGCAACCGCGCAATGACCTACCCTTCTCCCGCACAGTCGCGGGAGGAAGGCCCCATGCCCGACAGCGAGACCAGCGAATCGAGAGTGCGCCGCTGGTTCGACCAAGCCGCGAACGCCACGCCCGATGAGCGTGCCGAAATCCTCGCCCTCGCCCGCGCGCAAGACCCGCACGCCGCGGCCGAACTCGAATCCCTCCTCCTCCACCTCGACCGCACCGGCCTCATCGACTCGCCCCCCGCCGGCCTCTCGGACCTCATCGCCGATGTCCCCGACGAAGCCGCCCCCGAGCGCATCGGCTCATTCACCATCATCCGCGAGATCGGCCGCGGGGGCATGGGCGTCGTCTACGAAGCCCAGCAGGATTACCCGCGCCGCCGCGTCGCCCTCAAACTCATCCGCCCCGAACTCGTCCGCACATCGCTCCTCCGCCGTTTCGTCCGCGAGGCCGCGACCCTCGCGCTCCTCCAGCACGACGGCATCGCCCGCCTCTATGAGGCCGGCTTTTCCGACATGCAGCGCCGCCAGCCCTACATCTGCATGGAGCTGATCGAAGGCTCCACCATCTCGGCTTACTGCGCCAGCACCTCCGCCAAGACCCGTGACATCCTGACCCTCGTCGCCCTCGTGTGCGACGCCGTCGACCACGCCCACCGCAAGGGCGTCGTCCACCGCGACCTCAAGCCCGGCAACATCTTCGTGACCAAAGAGGGCCTGCCTAAGGTCCTGGACTTCGGTGTTTCACGCCTGACCGAAAGCGACGGGCAAGACTACACCGCCACGGCCCCCGGCCATCTCATCGGCACCGTCGGCTACATGAGCCCCGAGCAGTTCGGCGACGACCCCGCGCAGGTCGATCAGCGCAGCGACGTTTACGCCCTGGGCGTCATCCTCTACGAGCTCCTCGCGGGTCGCCCGCCGCTGGACTTCACCCGCGCCTCCATCACCCACGCCGCCGCCGCCATCCGCGAGCAGGACGCCGCGCCCCTGGGCCGCGTCAAGCCCGAGTTGCGAGGCGACATTGAGGCCATCGCCGGCAAGGCCCTCGAACGTTCGCCCGCCTCCCGCTACCAGTCCGCCGCGGACCTTGCCGCCGACATCCGCCGCCACCTCACCAACGAGCCCGTCCTCGCGCGTGCTCAGACAACCTGGTACCAGGCCCAGAAGTTCGCCCGCCGCCACCGGGGCCTCACCGTCGGCCTCGCCGCCGCCATGCTCGCGCTCACCGTCGGCATCGTGGGCACCACCTGGCAGGCCATCCGTGCGACCCGAAACCTCGAAGTCGCGAAAGAGCAGGAGCTCCGCGCCACCGAGTCCGCCAACCTGATGCGCAAGATCATCCAGGCCGCGGCCCCCGAGAACGCCCAGGGCTCCGAGCCCACCGTTCGTCAGATGCTCCTCAAGGCCGAGGATGAACTCCGCGCCAACACCACCATCCACCCCGTGGTCGCGGGTGACACCCACCGGATGCTCACCCTGACCTTCGCGGCGATGGGGGACTACGAGCGTTCCGCCCGCCACGCCAAGGACGCGATGGACCTGCACGCGAAGTCTCTCGGTCCCGAGGACCGTGTCACCCTCGCCGACGCCAACCTTCTCGCCCACGCCCTCGCTCGCCTGGGCCGCACAGCCGAGGCCATCGAAATCGCCGAAAGGGCCCTTGCCATCGGCATCGCCCGCTACCCCATGGAGCACAGCACGATCCGCACCGCGAGCGTGCTCTCCCTCATCTACTCCGAGTCCGTCCCACCCAACCACGAACGCGCGTTCCAGATGCAGAAGAACGCCTATGAGTGGTCCCTTGCGACCCTCGGGCCTGAAAACGCGATGACCATCCTCGCCGAGAGCGACATGGGCTTGGCGTATGTCAACGCCGGTCAGAAAGACGAAGCGATCCCGCTCCTCCGCAGCGCCCTCGAAAAGCGCCGCCGCCTCCGCGGCGAGAAGCACCCCGACACCCTCCTCGCCCTCAGCAACCTCGCCTTCGCCCTGGACGGCACCGGCGATCCAAAAGAAGAGCTCGCCCTCCATCAGAAGATGGTCGAGAGTGCGCGAACTATCCTTGGCCCCACTCACCCTCGAACCTTCGAGTTCGAGCTCAACTTCGCGCTCGTTCTCTACCGCAACAAGGACCTCGCCGCCGCGACCGACGTCATGCGCAAGGCTGCCGCGGCCGCCGAGGCCAAACTCGGCCCGACCCACAAGGACACCCTCAAAATGCGCGGCTTCCGCACCAGCCTGCTCATCGAGAGCAAGCTCCTCGACGAGGCTGTGCCCGAGATCGACCGCCACTACAACGAGGCCCTCGCCGCCTTCGGCCCTGCCGACGACCGAACCCTCCAGTCCCTCACGCTCTACTTTGACCTCGCCAAAGCCCGCGGCTCACTCCCGGAAATGCGAGAGGTCGCGGCCAAGCTCAAAGGCAGCCAGTACGCCGACGAGCTGAACAGCCAACTCAAAGCCGCCGAAGAAGCCGCCATCGCCAGCAAACCCGAATCCAAGCCCGATTCAAAGTGACTTGGCAGCCCAGCGCGGAACCGCGCCAGGCCAATAAAAAACTCCACTGGCGGCCCGTGGAGAAAAGCGGAGAGGGGGAGATTCGAACTCCCGATGAGGACGAGCCCCATACTGGTTTTCGAGACCAGCGCGTTCAACCGCTCTGCCACCTCTCCGAGCGTCCACCATCGTTGGAGCTCGCCCCCCGAAGGTCAACCACAGGAAGAGTCTTCGCGGGTGTTCAGCCCGGCCGCTCCGCCAGTTTCCACCGCAAAACCACCCGGGATGACATGGGCGGATTGGGCACCTGGAGCCGCACGCCGCGGAAGTCGTCCGGGTTCCACCCCATCCGGGAGTACACCCGCTCGGCGATCCGGTGCAGCGCCGGCACCAGCGGCGTCGCCACCGCCGGGGGCGGTCCCGCCAGTTCCGACGGCCGCTCGCTGAGGGGGAGCTGATTCTGAACCGTCTGCTCCGTCACATCGTCCGGCCCGCCGTGGGGGAACCCGTACAGCGCCGCCTCGATCGTCTCGGCGATCGGGATGTCACGGTGATAGACGATGTCGAACACCAGGTTCTCGACCGGCAGCGTGATCGGCACCGCGAACGACCCCACGCTGTCCTCGGGCGTGCGGTACGCGGGCAGCCCCCGCATGATGTACCCGTAGAAACAGTCGAACACCGCGCGATTCCCGACCTCGCCCGACGGCAGGTAAAACTCGCGCCCCAATGCCGTATCAGTGAACGTCAACTCCGGCATGTTCCCCGAGCTGAACTCCCGCAGCAGCAGCGGCTGCTCACCTGCCTTCTTCGCCTCAAACTCCTCCGGCCCGCCCGGCAGCTGCACACCCTTGTCGTCGTGCGCCTGCGACCGGAACAGTCGCCACTGCACGTTCGGCCGCAGCCGCCGAAATCCAACCAGGCCCGAGATCAGCGCCACGCTGTGCGACTCCGGATTCCCGGCAGTGGGGGCGATGAACGCCGCCGTCACCCGCGCCCGCGCCTGCACACCCCACACCGCGCTGTTGCCGCGGAATGCCAACTCGCGCCCCGTGTCACCCGCGGATTCCCGCTCGAGCACGCCCATGCTCTCCAGCGTCAGTTCCAAGTGCTCACGGCTGCCCGCGTGCGATTCCACCACCTCCACAAACCGCTTCACCGCCAGCCGCACCTGATCAATCGCCCCGCGCGGAGCGCCCGCCGTTTCGAACGCGCCCACCGCAAGCTCCAGCCCCTGCTGCCCAGGCAAGTGGTTCAGGCTCGCGAACGGGCTCGGAGCATTGATCACCTTGGACAGCTTCCAGGTCAGGTTCCGGTTGACGCCGTACCGCCGCGCGATGTCCTGCGGCGACCCCGGGTCCGCACCCATGGCCGCGTACAGCTCAATCAGCGACCGCCGCACGCCTTGGAGCGCATGCCGGGTCTCTTCAACTAGTTGGACGGGTTTAGTTAGCGTCACGTCGTTCATGGAACCCCATCATCAGGTGAACAAGCCCGCATGGCATGATACCACGCGGGTCCTATCGACGAAAGTACCGGGCGACATTCACCGATAAGATTTCTGAAGTTTTCACTGCAAACAACCTTGAAGACAATCCGGCTGCGAGTTATCCTCCACCCGCCACGCGGCGTGTGCCCGCGTTTCCTCTGTGTTTCCTGCCCGAGTCCCCTTTCTCCGGAGTCCCAGGTCTATGAAGCGGTTCATCCCCCTTAGCGCGGCCATCGTCTCCGCCATCGCGGGCTCGGTCTACGCCCAGCCCATCATCACCTCCCTCGGCGGCGGTACCCCCAACTCCGTCGCCCAGCAGGGCGGCACCGTTGTCGTCGGCGGTGCCGGCCTCTCCGGTACCGCGGCCGCGCGTTGGACCCTCTCCGCCGGATCGCTCAGCACCTTCTCCATCGCGGGCACCACCGGCGGCGGCCTCATGTCTGCCGATGGCTCATTCAGCACCGCGACGGTCATCAATGATGTCTCGCCGATCGTCGGCAATACGGCCGCGGGCGTGACGCCCGCCTTCAGCCTCACGCCGACCCTCGTCCCCGCCGTCAACCAGCCCGCCACGACCGAGACCTGCGGCGCCCGCTACATCGCCGGCGCTGGCACCATCCAGCGCCTCGGCGGCTTGCCCATCGCCCCCGACCTCATGGTCTACGGCTCGGGATCCAATGGCAGCTCGACCGGCACCTTCCAGGCCCCCCACGGCATCTCCAGCAACGGCCGCTTCATCGTCGGCCAGGCCTATGTCTCCTCCTACAGCTCCAGCGCCGGCGCCACCATCTCCGCCAGCACCTTCAACTGGCGCCCGTACGTGTGGGACGCGCAGGGCAACGCCGGGGCCGGCTCGATCACCGTCCTCCCCACGCCCTTCCGCACCACCTCAAACACCTGGCGCCGCCGCACCGGCAACGCCTACGCCGTCAGCGCTGACGGCTCGGTCATCGTCGGTGCGCAGGAGCACAACTCCAGCACCCTCGCCGGCGCGGACCCCGACGGCGGGCGCCTCGTCGTCTGGCGCCTCAACGCCGGCAACTACGAAATGTCTTTCCTGCCGAACGGCCTCGACGCGGGCGGGCTCAACCAGACCTACAGCACCACCCCCGGCACGGTCATCCTGAACAGCACCGGCACCATCATCGTGGGCCGCGCGGTCGACACCACCGGCAGCCTCTACCTCGGCAAGTGGATCTGGAACAGCGGCACTTCCTCCTGGGACGCCCCGATCAACATCGGCTCGGACCTCACGACCCCCGCGTCGTGGCTCCCCGACATCGTCGTCAACTGCCCGATTCCCCCCTCCATCACGCCCACCGGCATGACCGAGGACGGCAACACGATCGTCGGCACCGTGGTCTACAGCACCTGCGGGAGCTTCATGTCCGGCGGATTCATCCAGTCCGGCAACGGCCCCATCCAGGACTGGTATGACTACCTGCTCGCCGCGAACGTCGCCGGCATCACCGAGAACTACGGCCCCACCGGCGACCTCGGCGATCCCACCCGCGGCCTGCCCAAGCTCGGCTTCCCCAGCGCCATCTCGTCCGACGGCAACGTCATCACCGGCTTCCAGGGCGGCACGCAGCGCATCCCCGGCGCTCTCCCCTGGGTTGTCCAGGTCACCGGCGGCGTCTCCTGCGTCGCTCCTGTCATCACCCTCAACCCCTCCAACGTCAACTTCTCCCGCTGCTCCGTTGGCAGCACGCTGAGCACCGTGATCCTCAACGCCTCCGCCGCCGGCTCCGGCCCCTTCACCTACCAGTGGAGCCGCAACGGCGTCCCCGTCACCGACGGCGCCACCGTCAACGGGTCCACCATCACCGGCGCCACCACCTTCCAGATGCGCATCGCCAAGCCGATGCCCGCCGACGCCGGCTCCTACACCTGCACCATCACCGGCTGCAACGGCCTCTCCGCGACGACCACCGCCTCGACCGTCGCGCCCGACGCCGCCATCCCCACCCCCGCCAACGACACCTGCGCAGGTGCGCTGAACATCGGCGAGGGCACGACCTCCTTCAACATCTGTGGCGCCTACGGCGATGACGGCTTCGCCTGCAACGCGGCCGAGCAGGCCGACATTTGGTTCCGCTACACGCCCACCTTCACCGGCTCGGCCCGCTTCCAGACCTGCGGCTCATCCTTCGACTCCTCCCTCGCGATCTTCCAGGACTGCAATGGCGCACAGCTCGCCTGCAACAACGACGTCGGCAGCCGCGGCATCGTCGGCGTGACCTGCAACGCCGTCCGCAGCATGGTGGACCTCGCCGTCGTCTCCGGCCAGCCCATCCTGGTCCGCGTCGGCGCTCTCACCACCAACGCCACCGGCGCCCTGACCATCAGCGCCACCCCCGCCGCCGCGCCCAATGACCTCTGCTCCAACGCAGTCGACATCGGCATGGGCACCACCAACTCCCCCGCCGCGGCCTTCAACTTCGCCGAGGCCACCGAGGACTACACCTTCGGCACCGACTTCTGCGGCGGCGGCAGCAGCACCGCTTCCACCCGCGACGTCTGGTTCCGCCTCGTGACTCCCTGCGGCGGCACCTACACCATCGACACCTGCGGCTCCACCAACACCAACCCCGTGATCCACGTCTTTGACGCGTGCTTCGGCAACGTCATCGCCTGCAACGACAACGTCGGCACCGCCGCGGGTTGCACCAGCAACCAGGCCCGCGTCTCCAACCTCGCCATCACCGGCAACGTCTGGATCCGCGTCGCCAGCAGCAACACCAACGCTCCCACCAGCGGCTCCTTCCAGCTCACCGTGACCGGCACGCCAACGCCCTGCTGCGGCACGTCGGACTACAACGGCGACAACGACTTCGGCACTGATGCCGACATCGAAGCCTTCTTCGCCTGCCTCGGCGGCACCTGCTGCCCGACCTGCTTCTTCGGCGGGTCGGACTTCAACGGCGACGGTGACTTCGGCACCGACCAGGACATCGAGGCCTTCTTCCGCGTCCTCGCTGGCGGCAACTGCTGAGCGAACCGCGATAACGATCCCCCAAGAGGGCCGGGCCGTGGGCAGCAATGCCCGCGGCCTGGCCTTTTTTGTGTTCAGCGTTGGTGGCCCGCCCCTCCGGGCCGGGCCTGGTTTCAACGGCGAACGGACTCAGCAATCACCCGAAGGATCTCCTCCGGCTCGCTCATCCGCCCATCGCCCACCGTGCGGCACGCCTGCCACCCCGTCCCCGGTCCGACGGTCACAAATCCATCCTGCCGAAGCGTCGCCAGGTTCCGCTGCGTCGAGTTCTGCCCCCACATCGCCGCGTTCATCGCCGGCGCCAGCAGCACCGGCGTTTTCGCCCGGTCCACCGCGCTGATGATCAGCGTCACGATGTCATCCGTGAACCCGTGCGCCAGCTTCGCCATGCAGTCCATCGTGCAAGGCGCAACCACCACCAGCGAAGCCTCCCGCGCCAGCGACACATGCTGCGGGTCCTTGCTCTCGATGTGCTCCCACGCGCTCGTGTACACCGGGTTCGCCGACAGCGCCTGGAACGTCAGCGGCGTCACAAAGTGCGTCGCCGCCTCCGTCATCGCCACGTGAACATTCGCCCCCGCCTGCGAAAGCCGGCTCACGATTATGCACGTCTTGTACGCCGCGATGCCGCCCGTCACGCACACCAGCACGCTCTGGCCCCGCACGGACTCCAGGATGCGCATGTCAAAGCGCGCATCAAAAGCACCCGGCTGAGGCCCTCCGGGTGTTGCGGCATTCTCGCTCATGGCGATTCTCAGGTGTTGCTGGTGTGCTCAAGCTGCGAAGCGTCGAAGTCGAGGGTGATCTTGTCCTGCAGGATCTCCTCGATCGCGAGCTCCAGGTCCGACCGGCCATCCCGCGGGACCAGCGGGCGTGCCCCCTCCATGAGCTGCACCAGCCGGCGCTGAATCAGCGCACAGAGCTTGAAACGCCCCCCGACCTTGTTGACAATTTCGTCGCTCTTGAGTGCTTCGATCATGATCTGGGCCAAACTCCTCACCGGTCACCGATTCCCCCGCAAGGGGCCCTGGGTCCGGCACTTGTGCGGCCGGGATGCTATTCTCACCGCAGCCGCCGGACAATCTTTACATTCTCTAGTCCCGACGGCCATTTGCCCCCGGAAAACCCCCCAGAGCCCCTCCCGCCCATGTCCTTCTCCAAAGGTGACAGCATCGTCCATACCGGACGGCCCGAGTGGGGGGCCGGCAAGGTCCTCTCCGCCGAGAGCTACGTCCACGAGGGCAAACCCGCCCAGCGGCTCTCCATCCGCTTCGACCGGGCCGGCACCAAGTCCATTTCCACCGCTTTCGCCGACCTCCGCCCCGCCTCCGAGATGCCCCGGCTGCTCGAAACCCAGCACGAGGACCCCGACCCCCTCGCCCTCGCGGCCATTTCCGCCGACGTCGAGCAGCTCCTGACCAAGCTCCCCGACCGCGCCACCGACCCCTTCAGCAGCCTGGGCGCCCGCCTCACCGCCACCCTCGACCTCTACCGCTTCACCGAGACCGGCGGCGCCCTCCTCGACTGGGCCGCGATCCAGACCGGCCTCAAGGACCCCCTCTCCCGCTTCAACCGCCACGAGCTCGAGCAGTGGTTCGGGAAGTTCAAGATCGAACTCGACAACCACCTCCGCAAGCTGCTCAAGGACATCCGCCGCCAGGAGCCGGGCCTGATCGACGCAGCGCTCGCAAGCACAAACCCGGCCGCGAAGGCGGCGATGCGCCGCATCGACTACCGCTGATTGCCGTCGCCGCGCCCGCCGCTCAGTTCTGCTGCGAAGCCTCCACCGACGCCCGCCACCACGCATCCATCGCCGCCGGATCAAGCTTCAAGATGAGCTCCGGGTCAACCTTCACCGGCGCGATCAGCTGCGCCAGCCGATCCCTCACCGGCCTCCGCAGCTCATCCGGCACCCGGTTCAAGAGGTTCCACAACGTCGGCGCATCCGCCGCCGTCACGTTGTCCAAGTACCCCTTCAGCAGCATCGACCCGCCCTTCAAGTCCTTCATCCCAAAGTGCAGCGAGTCCCCCAGCGCGTCGATCACCCCGCACGCCTCCTTCGGAGCCGCGACCGGCAGCGGCAGCGCCGGCCCGCGCCCCGGCTCAATCGTGCACACCGCCGGCCCCAGCACCCGCGTGCTCTGCTGCGGCCACGAGATGTGCGCCTCCCCCGTCTTGCACGTCAACACCGTCTTCTCCGCGCCCGCATCAAACGACGCCGCGGCCCCCGGCTGCATCGACACCGCGTGCCCATACAGCCCCACCATGATGGGCTTGTCCCCGCCCGCCACCTGCACGAACGCGTTCCCGCTCGACAGCTTCACCCACGGGAACTGGTTCGCCGCCTCCGCGATCTCCAGCCTCGCCTCACTCTCCACCTGCACCGTCGAGCCCTCGCCCGACCGCAGCGTGACCCGCCCGTCCTTCCCAACCGTGACATCCCGCAGCTTCACCGTCGGCGTCAGGTCACGCGGCTCGCCAACCTTCACATCACCCTGCGTCGACGCAACCGTCCACGTCGGCTTCACCGTCACCACCGGCGGCGTCGGCCCCGGCACCCTGCCACCCGGCCCGCCCCGCCCAAACAGCATGTAGGACGTCACGATCACGAGCAATAGCGACGCCGCGATCATGAGCCGCCGCGGCACATGCAAACGCCTCGGCGCACGCAGCTCTCCCGAATACCGCATCGTCCCCAGCGCAGCCTCCACCCGCCGCACATCCGCCGCGGGCTCACCCGTGCCGTCCCACAGGTACTTCTCGTCCTCGGGGCTGATCGCCTTGTTCACATCGTTCACGTCATCCGGAGGCAGCTGGGTACTCATCGCGTGCCCTCCTTCGTGCCCGATTGTCCGACTGCTTGCCCCGTTGGCATCTCACCCGCCGCCTCCGCGCCCACCCCCAGCACCCCCCGCAGCATCGCCATCCCACGGCACAAATTCACCCGCACCGACGCCGGCGTTAGCCCCGTCGCCGCCGCGATCTGCGGCCCCGTGAGTCCCGCGATCAGCCGCAGCGCCAGCGTCTCGCGGTACGCCTCCGGCAGAGTTCGCAGTTGGTTCAGCACGGCGTCAGGGTCCAGTGGTTGATTCTCGGCAGTGTCCGATCGAGGGGGCGTCTGCGACAACGCGGCCAGGTGTGTCTGCTTCGTCCGCTGCTTCCGCCCCCACGTCGCCGCCTCATTCCGCGCAATCTGGCACAGCCACGCCCCCAACGCCGCGTTGTTCCGGAGGTCCTTCAGCCGCGGCATCGCCTTCAGAAACACCTCCTGCGTCAGCTCGTCCGCTTCCCGCCGGGCCACCGTCAGCAGCAGCAGGGAGTGGATGATCGGGGCGTACCAGGAGTACAGCGTCGCCCACGCGGCGCGGTCCCCGCGCGCGGCCGCGGCGACATCGTCGTCGCCGGGCTCGCCCGAGGGTGGGGTATCAGTCGTCAACCTCAGCAGACATCGACTCCGTCAGGTGTGCGTGCAGTCACCCATCCTACCGAGAACTCAGCACCCGTCGGAGAGGTCAAACGGCTGCTCGGCAATCTTCACGGCCGCCTCCCGGAACCGCCCCAGCTTCTTGAGCTCCGCTTCGACCTTCGCCTTCGCCTCGGGCGCCTCCGGCTTCTGCGCGATGAGATTGCGAACCCAGGACACCCGCTCGGGGGTCAGCAGCTCCAGCCGTGACACGAACACGCGCGTCGTCTTCGCGGGCGTGGGGGTGATGGTCAGCGGAAGGTTGGAATCAATCACCGCCTGCGGCAAAATCATCAGCACCCGCGTCCCCTCCTCATCAAACCACTGGTGCTTCCAAGTCGCGACCATCGCCGCCGCTTCGTCCTGATTGAGGCCCGAATCCACGAGCGCCTGAGTCATGGCCGTGCCGAGCTCCGTGCGGGTGCGGCCCTCCTTGGTCATCGCAAGGTCAGGGTTTGGTGTGCCACTCGCGTACGCGCCGACGGCGAACACACCAACATCCCGCGGTCGCTCGTTACGCAACGCGAGCTCGCTGCCATTCGTGACGTTGTGATACTCGCTGAACCGGAAGCTCCCCTCCCAGTTCTCGACGGCGAAGGCCGTGGCCCGAAGCCCCGGATGGGTCGAGGTCACCTTGAACCGGTCATTCCCCATGGGCACGGCGTTCACCCCCAGGTCCATATTCCCCACGCCGCGGTAGAACAGGAACCGCTCGACATGCTCGCCGTCCGCGGCCTTCACGTGCGCGATGTCCGCCTTCACCTTCCGCGCTTCCGCATAGTGCGACGTGCCCGCGTCTTTGAACGCCAGCCCGCCGCAGCATGGCTGCGGCTCGAGCCGCACCCGGTCCCACCGCACCATCGAGCCCTTCTCGGGAATCTCGGGCTTCTCGAGCGTGAGCGGCAGAGTCGCCGACACCGGCGGGTACACCTCGGTGATCAGCCCCTGTGGCATGCGGACTTCGACCGACACCTCCATCGGCTGGGGAGCGTGGAAGTAGATAACCGGCGTCTCCATCCGCTGCGTGCACGTCAGCGCCCACTTTTCGAAGTCGCCGGTATCTGAGTCCATCCACCGCTCGCCCACGAACCGCGCTTGCACCCACGCCGGAAGGTCCTCCGCGATCCGCAGCCGGTGCGGCACATGCGCCTCACGCGGCCCCGAATAACTCGTGAACGTTCCCCACTCGTGGACCGTGAACGGTTCGGGCCGCTCCGTCGTAACCCCGAGCAGTGCAGCGACAGTCAACGCGGCGATGGTCATCGTCATGGCAAACCTCCAGTGGCGGGGATAAGCCCCACGAAGCCAGACGTTCGCCACCGACCACGCGTTAGCACGGCGCAGTAAAAAGGCGGGCCGCTGCCCGCCCGGAGATCCTGGATTGTCCGCGCCGTTATCGGCGGGGAGTCGTGGTCGGGGTGTTGGGAGTCGTAGTGGGAGAGTTGGGCGTGTTGGGGTTGGTGGGCGTGGTGCCAGTCGCCGGCGGCGTAGTCGGGATCACGCTGCCCGGGTCACCGGTCCCGGTGCCCGGGTTGCGGATCGGGGCGGTGGGGCGACCGGGGCTGGAGGGCTGCACCTCATTCCGCCGCGGCGAAGTCGTGGACGGGCCGGAGATCGAACCCGGAACCGTCCGATTCGTCCCGTTCACGCCCGCGGCTCCCGTCCCATCGGTTTCCAGCTGCCCGGTGAGGCTCGAACGAATCTCCATCAGGTACTGCTGGAGCATCCGGTTCTGGAGCAGCAGCTGCTGCATCACGCCTGCGAGCCGGTCAACGCGCGTGTTGGAGTCCGCCGTCTGACGCGCCTCGCCAAGCTCCTGGAGAATGCGGTCGTTGGAAGTCTGAAGCTGCGACTCGAGCCGCGCCAGCCGCTGGCTCAGCTGCTGGAACCGTCCCTCCTGCCCAGGGTCGATCGCGAACATCCGGTTGTTCGTGTTGTCGATCATGCCCGGCTGCATCGGTGTCTCGATGATCGGCTGCCCGGTCGAGTTGGGCGGCAGCACGGGCTGGACGCTCGGGTCGTTCACCGTGGGCGGGATATTCGGGTTGTTATTCGTGGTCCCGGGCTGCTGATTGGTTGGTGGCTGATTTGTGGGGGTCTGGTTTGTCGTGCCCGGCTGCTGGGTCGTCGTTGTCGGCTGCTGGTTCGTGTTGGACGGTGTTGTCGCCGGGCTCGTGGACGGCGTCGTCCGCGTAGGTGTGCTCGGCGAGGTGCGCGGCGTTGAGGGTGACGTCGTCTGGGCAAAGCTCGCGGCCGTGAGAGAGATCGCGGCGAGGCCCGCGAGGCTGATCAGTTTGCTGGTCGTCATTGTCTGGACTCCTTTGGTGTGCTTCACACTTCACCGTACTGGCGTCCCGCTCCAATACCCAGCACTGGAGGCAGACAAACACCTCCCATGAGCCTCGATTCACCGGACTGATGGCTCCATCTGGCCTGCGGCCTCGCCCACCCGGGTCCAGAGGGACCCCGCTACCATGCCGCCCCACGCCCACGGCGGCTTAGGAGTGTCCATGAAGATCCACGAGTACCAGGCCCGCGAGCTCCTCCGTTCCTTCAACATCCCCGTCCCCGCGGGTCAGGCCATCAGCTCCATCGAAGAAGCCGCGGCCGCGTTCAAGAGCGTCACCGCCGGCCAGACCTCCCCCCTCGCCGTGGTGAAGGCCCAGGTCCACGCCGGTGGGCGTGGCAAGGCCGGTTTCGTTAAGCTCGTGAAGACCGCCGACGAAGCCACTGCCGCGGCGCGGTTCATGTTCAGCAACCGCATGGTCAGCCCGCAGACCCCGCCCGAGGGGCTCGAAGTCACCAAGCTGCTCGTCGCCAACGGCGTCGATATCGCGGAGCGCAAGGGCGGCGGCAACGAGGAGTTCTACCTCGCCATCACCACCGACCGCACCACCCGCCGCAACATCCTAATCGCCAGCCGCGAGGGCGGCGTCGAGATCGAGACCGTCGCCCACGACCGCCCCGACGCGATCATCAAGGAGCCCCTGCACCCGCTGCTCGGCCTCCAAGGCTTCCAGGCCCGCAAGATCGCCTTCGCTCTAGGCTTCACCGGCAAGCTCGTCAATCAGGCCGCGGCCATCATGCAGAACCTCGCCCGCCTCTACATCGAGAAAGACTGCACCCTCGCCGAAATCAACCCCCTCATCATCACCGCCAGCACCCCGACGACGCCGGGCCAGGTGATCGCGATCGACGCCAAATTCAGCTTCGACGAGAACGGGCTGTTCCGGCACGCCGACGTGCAGGCCCTTGAAGACCCCAGCGAGGAAAACCCCGCAGAGCTCAAGGCCAAGAAGTTCGGCCTCACCTACATCGCCCTCGACGGCAACATCGGCTGCCTCGTGAACGGCGCCGGCCTCGCGATGGCGACGATGGACATCGTCAAGCTCGAGGGCGCGGCCAAGAACATTGAGCCCGCCAACTTCCTCGACGTCGGCGGCGGCGCCAGCGAAGAGGCGGTGACTGAGGCGTTCAGCATCATCCTCAGCGACCCCAAGGTGAAGGGTGTCCTCGTCAACATCTTCGGCGGCATCATGCGCTGCGATGTCATCGCCCAGGGCATCGTGAACGCAGCCCGCAAGTTCAAGAATCCGGACGGGTCGATCGGCTTCAAGGTCCCGCTCGTCGTGCGACTGGAAGGAACCAACGTCGAGGCCGGCCGCCAGCTCCTCGCCGCGGCGCGATCCGACATCCCGACGATGCAGGCCGCGACCGACCTGACTGACGCTGCGCGGAAGGTTGTGGCGGCGGTCGCCTGACGCTTACTCCATTCCGGCCCACCACAGGTAGAACGCGGCGCCGCTCTCCTCGGTCGCGAGGCCAGCGAGCGGGCCGTTCACGTCCATCTTGAGCGACATCATCGAGGGCGAGCTCTGGGCGGGCTGCACGGGGCCGAGCGCGTAGGCCGTGCGGGCCGGGTAGTTCTTGTCGCCGTACTTGATGAGCGAGGCGTTTTCGAGCGAGGCGAGCCGCTTCGCGGCCGCGAAGGCTTCGCGGATTCCGCCGAGTTCGTCCACGAGTCCGAGTTCCAGAGCCTGGCGTCCGGAGAAGATGCGGCCGTCAGTGACCGTTGCGACATTCGCCGGGTCAATCTTGCGGCGCTCGAGCACGAGCGACTTGAAGCTCGCGAAGTACTCGTCCACGAGCCCCTGAAGGATGGAGTAGTGCGAATCCCGAATCGGCTCGAACGGGTTCGCGACGTCCTTGTTCGCCGCGCTCTTGACCGAGCGGGAAGTGATCCCGATCTTCCGCATCCCCTCGCTGAAGTTGAACGTTGGCATAATCACACCGATTGATCCGGTGATCGTGGTCGGCTCGGCCACGATGTGGTCGGCCGCGAGCGAGAGGTAGTACCCCCCGCTCGCGGCGATCTCACCCATCGAGACCACCACGGGCTTCTTCGACTGCTCGCGGAACCGCCGCAGTTCGTTGTACATGATGTCGCTGCCGGTGACGGTTCCGCCCGGCGAGCTGATGCGGATAACCACGGCCCGGATCGCCTCGTCGTTCTCGGCCATCGCGAGCCGCGCCACGAACTTGTCCACCGGGTTCTCGCCCGCGCCCAGCAGCGACGGCTTGCTCGCGTCCAGGATCAATCCCTTCACATCGATCATCGCCACCCGGAGCCCGCCCGGGTTCTTGTCTGCCAGCACCACCGACGCGGCCAGCTCGCGCTCGGGGAACTCCCCAATCCCGATCTCCACCCGGGGAGAGCAGCCGACCAGCAGCAGGGTTAGGGCGAGCACAAATACGGCGTGAGCGATCTTCATGGTCCCAAGTGTAAACCGCAGAGTTTGTGACAAGCGGCCCAGATGAGCGTTTCTCTGTGGCACCCTATCGGGACAGCCACACGGAGACACCATGAAGCTCAAGAAGCTCGACCAGCAGGTCATCATCATTACCGGCGGCACCAGCGGCATCGGCCTCGTCACGGCGAGGCTCGCCGCGAAGAAGGGGGCGAAGCTCGTGATCGCGGCGCGGAACGAGCAGGCTTTGCGCGAGCTCCAGGATGAGCTCTCGGCCAGCGGGACGGAGGCGGTGTGCGTGCTGGCGGACGTCGCCAACGAGCACGAAGTTGAGCGGATCGCGGCGACGGCGATCGAGCAGTACGGCGGGTTCGACACCTGGATCAATAACGCGGGCGTGAGCGTGTACGGGAAGATCGAGGATGTTCCGGTGGAGGACCACCGGCGGCTTTTCGAGACCAACTTCTGGGGGTTGGTGTACGGCTCGCTGGTAGCGGCCAAGCACCTCAAGGGCAAGGTCGGCGGGTTTGGCGGGGCGATCATCAACATCGGGAGCGTCCTGTCGGACCGGGCGATTCCGCTGCAAGGGATGTACTCGGCGAGCAAGCACGCGGTGAAGGGGTTTACGGATGCGCTGCGGATGGAGATCGAGGAGGAGCGGGCACCGATCTCGGTGACGCTGATCAAGCCGAGTGCGATCGATACGCCGTACACGAAGCACGCCAAGAACTACATGGAGAGCGAGCCCAAGAACCCGGCGCCGGTGTACGCGCCGGAGGTGGTGGCGCGGGCGATCCTGTACTGCTGCGAGCACCCGCAGCGGGATATCACGGTCGGCGGCGGCGGGCGGATGCTGAGCACGATGGGGAACGTTGCGCCGCGGCTGACGGACAAGGTGATGGAAGGGATGTTCTTCTCGGGCCAGAAGAAGAAGGGCGAGCCGAACCAGCATGACGAGGACAGTTTGCATGGACCGTCGGGATCGGACCTCGAAGAGCGCGGCGAGTATGACGGGCACGTTTCGGAATCGAGCGTGTACACGGCGATGCGGCTGCATCCGTTGATGGCAAGCGTTGCGGTGCTGGGGGCGGCGGTGGCGATTGCGGCATTGGTGTTCTCGGCGACTCGGGCGCGGCCAATGGTGAGCGGGAAGATGCTGCGGCGGACGTTTCCGGCGGCGGTGACGGGGGCGGCCGCGGCGTATCGGCGGGCTGGGCGGCCGGTGGCGCGGGAGGTGCGGCGGGTTCCGGATCGGGCGAACGGGCTGCGGCAGGTGGTGGAGGAGTGGATCAGTTCGAAGCCGTTTTCACGGTGAGAGGGGCTTTTCGTCGCCTTCGAAGAGCAGCATGATCTGTGAGCCGTAGAGCGGGTAGTCGATGCGGCAGCGGTAGCCGCGCATGCGGGAGCCGTCAAAGCGCGATTGCTCGAGGACGTGGGCGACGAGCTCGCCGTAGCGGCTGATCTCGGCGGAGCGGAAGCCTCGCGCGCCTTTTCCGAGCGCGGTGACGGTTTCCATCATGTCTATCTGGTCGATGTCGCGGGTCGGTTCGTTGGGGTTGGCGACACCCTCGAAGCTCGCGTCGTAGAGGCGGAGCTGCGGGTCCTGGCCCGGGTAGAGGTCTTCGTGGACGAGGAGGTCGAACTGGAGGAGCTGTGCCGGGGTTGTCACTTCGGCGAAGAAGTAGCTCTTGCGCGAGGAGCCGGCGGGGACGAAACGGTTGAGCTCGTCGCGGTTCACTTCGGCGAACACGAGGTCCACCGCGGCGTCGCCGCCGATGTCTTCATCACCCAGCAGGTAGAAGACGGTTTCGCCGACCTGGCGCACGTCGAGGTGGGGGAGGGGGGAGGAGCAGAAGGCGTCTACGAGGGGGCTGGTCTGCGGGGTGATGTCGGTGCCGGAGAGGGTCATGGGCTGGCGGGCGGTGGGGCCCTTGGTGAGGCGCCGGCTGGAGAGCTTGACGGTGACGCCGGGGCGGACGCGGTGCAGGCCGTGGAGTTGGTTGAGCCAGACGACGTCAATGTGATCGCCGTCTTTGCTGGGGGCGAGGAGGACAGTGGCGCCCAGGACGTCGGCCTGCACGCCTTTGAGCTGGCTCATGGCCTTGAAGGCGGCCTGCTTGCGGCGGAGTTCGAACTCGCGTCGGGCCTCGGGGACCCAGGCGCTGAGCATGGCGTCGAGGAGGCTGCGGTCGCCGAAGTGGGTGCGGATGAGCTCCTCGAAGGCGTCGATCGCGGTGTTGGCGGCGGCGGCGTCGCCCTGGCTCGCGCCGCGTTTGGCGGCGGCACGGACGAGGCGGCGGAGGGGCTCGGGACCGGGCATGAGGCGGACGGCGGTGAGGGGGTCGCGTGAGCGGAGGGCTTTGAGGACGCGGCTGGCGAGGACCTTGTCGATGCCGAGTGAGGTGGCGAGGGCCTGGGGGCCGTTGCCGGCTCGCTCGGCGCTTTCCACGACGCCCTGGATGTGGCTGAGGAGGGCGGCGCCGACGGCGGCGATGCGGGCCTCCAGGTGCTTGCCGCTGGAGGCGGCCGTGGGAGAGCCGCTGGAGGCAAGTTCGGCGTTGGGCGAGGGTTGGGGGCGCATGGGGGACGGAGTCGGGGAACGGGGACGGGGCAAACCGTGACAGCCGCCGGGAACAGACGTTGCACTTTACTCGGAAATCGGGCGGGGTGGGAGAGGGGCTGGCGACATTTTGGAAGTTTCCGGGAAACTCTCTTGACAACGGTCCGGGAATACGTACCTTGGGGTTGTCCGCCGGGCGTGGCCCGGTTCTTCGTCTCAGCGGGGATGGGTTGAACGGAGCAGATTCACTCGCGGCGATGCAGCCGCGGTCACGGGTGTCGGAAGTCCCTCTCAGGAGTTCAGTGATATGAAGCGTGCAACTCTTCTCGCGGCCCTCAGCGTGTGCGGTCTCACCGGTCTGGCCAGCGGCCAGGTCATCGACTCCCAGGACTTCGAGGCCGCGAGCGGCTGGGGGAACTGGCTTGTCAACGGTAACCAGGAGGTCTTCTTCGGCGGCAACCCCGGCCAGTACATGGGCGTGCCCTTCATGGACTTCTGGGGCATCTCGCTGCGCAACGAGGATCCCGCGACGCCAATGGTCGGGGACCTCACCGTCCACCCGAGCTTCACTGTCAGCGTCGACTTCCGCGTGCTCCAGCTCCGGAACTTCTTCGAGGAGGACATGGACCCCGCGAACTTCGACCTCACGCTCGAGTTTGTTGACTACGGCGACCAGATGGCCAGCGTGTACATGACCGGGCCGGCGCTGCCCTCCGTCGCAGAGGGTTGGAAGCGGTTCACGTGGACTGTTGCGGATACGTCGGCGAGTGCGCTGCCGGCGGGTTGGGGCGGGACGGGCGATGAGGACCCTGTCACGTTCGAACCGCGTCTGCCCGCGAACCGCACCTTCGCCAGCGTCCTCGCGAACGTCGATGAGATCCGCATCACCACGATGAAGCCCGGGTACTTCTACTCGTCGAACTTCTGGGAGGCTGGCTTCGACAACCTGCTCGTGACGGTCGGCGTCGGCGGGCCCGCGTGTGGCACTTCCGACTTCAATGGCGACGGGGACTTCGGGACTGACGCCGACATCGAGGCTTTCTTCGCGTGCCTGGGGGGGAGCTGCTGCGCTACGTGCTGGCAGGGCGGGTCGGACTTCAACGGGGACGGTGACTTCGGGACCGATGGCGACATCGAGGCGTTCTTCCGCGTGCTCGGCGGCGGGAACTGCTGAGGCCGTGGGAGATTGTTGATTTTCAGAGCGCCTGGGGCTTGGGTCCTGGGCGCTTTTGTTTTTGTCGGGTTGGGATTGATGGGGCGGCTGGGGCTTCTGAGACAGAGGCTCTGTGGTGGTTGTGCATTCGACCGGTTGTTTTTTACTTGTGTCGCGCGAACCCACCCCAACCCCTCCCTCAGGGAGGGGCTTCG
>Ga0208492_1000439_pt1 | contig 35429 bp, 36 predicted proteins | sample Subbioar_CSW14AB_FD_184820 | JGI IMG/M metagenome (GOLD analysis project Ga0208492, IMG submission 184820) | Serpentinite rock and fluid subsurface biosphere microbial communities from McLaughlin Reserve, California, USA - CR12Mar_CSW14AB (SPAdes) | ecosystem: Environmental > Terrestrial > Deep... | reverse complement strand
CTGCGCGTGGCGCGCATGATCGGCCACATCACCTACCTGTCGGACGACGTGATGGAAGAGAAGTTCGGCCGCGAAATGGTCGGCCGCGCCATTGGCGACGCCCCCGGCTACAGCACCCAGGACATCGAGTTCCAGGTCGAGAGCTACCTGCGCTACCAGGGCGACAAGTTCAGCGACTACTTCGACGCCAACACCTACCTGCTGATCACGCGCGCACTCGACTACTTCGACCCGGCCCGCACGCACGGCGGCAAGCTGGCGGCGGCCATGGCCAAAGCGCTGGCCAAGTTCCTCGTCATCAGCTTCACCACCGACTGGCGGTTCTCACCCGCGCGCTCGCGCGAGATCGTCAAGGCGCTGGTCGACAACCGCCACGACGTGAGCTACGCCGAGATCGACGCCCCGCACGGCCACGACGCCTTCCTGCTCGACGACCCGCGCTACCACGGCGTGGTGCGGGCCTACTTCGAGCGCATCGCGCAGGAGGTGCGCGCATGACCACGCCCACCCTCCAGACTTCGCGCCAGACCTTCCACCGCATCATCGCGGAGCTGATCCCGCGTGGCTCGCGCGTGCTCGACCTGGGCTGCGGCAGCGGCGAGCTGCTGGCCCTGTTGCGCGACGAGCGCGGCTGCAGCGGCTACGGCATCGAGCTCGACGACGCGCAGGTCATGGCCTGCGTGGCGCGCGGCATCAACGTCATCCAGCACAACCTCGAAGAAGGCCTGGCCCTGTTCGAGGACAACAGCTTTGACGTGGTGCTGCAGCTCGACACCCTCCAGCACCTGCGCAACACCGAAGCCATGCTGCGCGAGACCGCCCGCATCGGGCGCGTGGGCCTGGTGAGCTTCCCCAATTTCGCGCACTGGCCGCACCGACTCAGTGTGTTGCGCGGGCGCATGCCCGTCACGCGTGCACTGCCCTACCAGTGGTACGACACGCCCAACATCCGCGTGGCCACCTTCGCCGATTTCGAGGTGCTGGCGCGCCGCAATGGCTTGCGCATCGTGGAGTCGTTCGGGCTGCACGAGGGCAAGGTGGTGCGCCATTGGCCGAACCTGCTGGCCAGCTCGGCGGTGTTCCAGTTCGAGCGGGCCTGAGCTCGCCCGCGAACCAGGCCCACACAAAAAAAGGGGCGCTCCCCGCCAAGGGAGCGCCCAAACGCTCTGGTCAAACAAACGGTCCGAAGACCGCAGGCCCCTCGTGCTGCCTGGCTCGTGTCTGGCGGGCGCCAGCTGAAAGAACCAATCAGCGAACCCGCATGAAGATATGCATTTGGCGTGCCAGGTTTGACGAGACGCCGCGGCTGGCGTTCAGACCAACCTTCACCAAAGAAAAAGGCGCCCGAAGGCGCCTGGGGTGATCGGTGAGAGGAGCTGGCGATGCAGCCCTCTTCAGCCCGATCAGAAGTTGTGCTTGACGCCCACGGCGATGGCACGGCCGGACTTCTCGTCGGTGACCTTCTCGTTCGAGTAGGCGGCGAACACGCTGGTGCGCTTGGACAGGGCGTGGTCGTAACCCAGCGAGAAGATCTTGCTGGAGTAGTCGTCGTCGTTGACCACTTGGTACTTCGACTGGCCGTAGGACGCCAGGACCGAGCCCGAAGCGGTGACGGGGATGCTCACGCCCAGCTGCCACACCTTGGCCTTGTCGACTTCGGAGTTGAACAGGTTGTCAGAGTAGTACTTGAACTGGGAGTACTGACCGAAAGCCTTGACCACGCCGAAGTCGTAGCTGGCGCCCACGTTGGCAGCGCGGAAGGGCATGATGTACGGCGAGGCGGAAGCCGAGGAAGACACCTTGGGAGCCTTGCCACCGTCAACGTACACGGCCATGGCGCTGAAGGCGCCAACGTTGTAGGAAGCGCTGGCGGTGTAGCTGTTCTTGTAGGTGCCGGAGGAATCTTCCTTCGGCGAGAACTGCAAGCTGGCAGCGAAGCCACCGAACACCGGGGTTTCGTAGGTGATCGAGTTCACCCAGGCCGTGTCACCCTGCGACAGGGCGTAGGTGCCGGGGGCGCCGATGGTGGTCGAGCCCAGGTCATAGAAATGACGCATGGTGGGCGAGAAGGTCATCGAGCTGCCGAACGGGTTGTACAGCAGGCCCGAGGTGAACAGCGCGTTGTCGTACTGACCCAGGATGACCTTACCGAAACCACCGCTCAGGCCGACCCACGAAGCACGGCTCCAGAACTGACCGGCTTGGTTGGGCACGTTCGAGCCGGTGTCACCACCCACGAAGGACTCGAGCATGAACTCGGCCTTCAGGCCGCCGCCCAGGTCTTCGACGCCGGAGAAGCCGATGAAGCTGGTCATCATGTCGCCGCTCTGGACCTTGGTCGCGGCCTTGCCGCCCACGGACTTGTAGGAGCCGAAGTCAGCTTCCAGGTAGCCGTACAGCTTCACGCTGGACTGGGCTTGGGCGGCACCGACCAGGGCCAGCAGGGCGGCAGCTGCCACCAGATTCTTCTTTGCAAACATCAAGAGTTCTCCTAGCGAACGAAGGGTGGATCGGCTGGTGCCGCACGGCTTGGAACCGTGTCAGCGGCCGGGATTCGTGGTGGGACAGTGCGTCCTCGAAAACCATTTAAGCAAGAATCATGCACACTTGAAAAGCCGCTTGTGGCGGATGTGCAACAGCATTCAAAATTCGGACACGTGGTGGTGCCCATGCGGCCAAAGCTGGCGCGACCAAGGGGCATTTGCAAGCCTTGGGCCAAGGCAATGCGCCATCAAGATGCACCACGATGGCACCTGATCCATCAAATTGGTGCAAAGAATGGCGCCCGTCACGTCAGCACAGCCATCAGCGACCCAATTTCATCGTCATTTCGGACAAATGAACGGATGGCGACATGCAATGCGCCATCGTGGTGCGGACACTTCCCCCGACCTCGGGGCGCCGACTCAGCCTCGCCAGACCGCCAGGATCTGCTCGCCGTAGGCCTCGAGCTTCTTGGCCCCGACCCCGCTGACGGTGGCCAACTCACCCAGGGTGGTGGGTGCCAGTCGGGCCATCTCGGCCAGGGTGGCGTCGTGGAAGACGACGTAGGCCGGCAGGTTGTGCTCGCGCGCCACCTGGGCTCGCCAGGCCTTGAGCGCTTCGTAGCGCGCCAGCGCGTCGCCATCGAGCGGGATGGGTGGCGCCGAGGCCTTGCCTCGGGCCGGCTTGCTGCGCGAAGCGGGCTCGGCCGCCTGCTTGAGCACGATGCCCACCTCGCCCTTGAGCACCGCGCGGGCGCTGGCGCTCAGCCCCAGGGTGTTGAACTCGCCTTCGGCCACGACATGGCCCAGCGCGATGAGCTGGCGCAGCACCGCTCGCCACTGTGCCTCGGACAGGTCGGCGCCGATGCCGAAGGTGCTGAGCGACTCGTGCCCGTACTGCGCCACCTTGTCGGTGCGCCGGCCGCGCAGCACGTCGATCAGGTGGCCGGCGCCGAAGCGCTGCTGGCCGTGCTGCCAGAAGCGGTAGATGCCGCTGAGCAGCTTGCGGGCGGCTTCGGTGCCGTCCCAGGTCTGGGGCGGGTGCAGGCAGTTGTCGCAGTTGCCGCAGGGCTGGCTGGCTTCGCCGAAGTAGGCCAGCAGGCGCACGCGGCGGCAGTCGTGGGCCTCGGCCAGGGCCAGCAGGGCGTCGAGCTTGGCGCGCTGCACGCGCTTGAAGTCCTCGTGCGCCGGGCTTTCGTCGATCATGCGGCGCTGGTTGACCACGTCGGCCAGGCCGTAGACCAGCCAGGCCTCGGCGTCGGCGCCATCGCGGCCGGCACGGCCCGTCTCCTGGTAGTAGGCCTCGATGTTCTTGGGCAGGTCGAGGTGGGCCACGAAGCGCACATCGGGCTTGTCGATGCCCATGCCGAAGGCGATGGTGGCCACCATGACCAGGCCTTCCTCGCGCAGGAAGCGGTCCTGGTGGCGCTGGCGCACGCCCGCGTCCAGCCCCGCGTGGTACGGCAGGGCCGAGATGCCCTGCTCTTTCAGCCACTCGGCGGTGTCTTCCACCTTCTTGCGGCTTTGGCAGTAGACGATGCCGGCCTCGCCCTCGTGCTCGTCGCGGATGAAGCGCAGCAGCTGCTGGCGCGGGTTGTCCTTCTCGACCAGGGCGTAGCGGATGTTGGGCCGGTCGAAGCTGCTGATGAAGACGCGGGCGGCGTGCAGGTCCAGGCGCGTGACCATGTCGGCGCGGGTCTGGTCGTCGGCGGTGGCAGTCAGCGCCACGCGCGGCACGTCGGGGTAGCGCTCGTGCAGCAGGCTCAACTGCAGGTAGTCCTCGCGGAAGTCGTGGCCCCACTGGCTGACGCAGTGGGCTTCGTCGATGGCGAAGAGGCTGAGCAGGCCGCGCTCGTGCAGGCTGGCCAGTTGCGCCTGGAAGCGCGGATGGGTGACCCGCTCGGGCGCCACGTACAGCAGCACCAACCGGCCTGACATCATCTCGCGCTCGATGTGCTGGGCCTCGTCGTTGCTCAAGGTGCTGTTGAGGAAGGCGGCGTGCACGCCGACTTCCTCGAGCGCGCCGACCTGGTCATGCATCAGCGCGATCAATGGCGAGACCACGATGGTCACGCCCAGCCCGCGGCGGTGCCGCGCGATGGCCGGCACCTGGTAACAAAGGCTCTTGCCACCACCGGTGGGCATCAGCACCAGGGCGTCGCCACCCGAGGCCACCTGGTCAACAACGGCGGCTTGCTGCCCACGGAAGGCGGCGTAGCCGAACACCTCTTGCAGGATGCGCAGGGGGTCGGCGGACAAAGAGGCCGATGAGGGGGTGGACAGGGATTCGGGCAGGGCGGACACGCGAAAGGGGCAGGCAGGCAGAGCCCCGATTGTCGCCCCTGGCGGGCCCTTCGCTCACCGGTGGGTCTTCCCTCGTTGGAACGACCGCTGTTGAGGGACGCAGCTTTCGGCCACGCCGCCTGCCAAAAGCAGCCCGGGATTCAAACCTGGAAGAAGGCCACCGCCCCGCGCAGGCTTTCCGACTGCTGGCGCAGCGAGGCCGCGGCCGCAGCCGCTTCTTCGACCATGGCGGCGTTTTGCTGCATGGTCTCGTCGATGGCGCTGACGGCTTCGCTGATCTGGCCGATGCCGCTGGCCTGCTCGCGCGCCGAGGTCGTGATCTCGGCGACGACCTGCTGCACGCGGCGCACCGCTTCGACGGCGTCGTGGATGGTCTGGCCGGCTTCGGCCACCAGGCCGTTGCCGCGCTCGACGCTGCTGACGCTGCCCTGGATGAGGTCCTTGATCTCGCGCGCGGCGGTGGCGCTGCGCTGGGCCAGGGCGCGCACCTCGGAGGCCACGACCGCGAAGCCACGGCCTTGCTCGCCCGCGCGCGCGGCTTCCACCGCAGCGTTCAAGGCCAGGATGTTGGTCTGGAAGGCGATGCCATCGATCACACCGATGATGTCGGCGATCTTGCGCGAGCTGGCGTGGATGGCCCCCATGGTCTCGACCACCTGGCCCACCACCACGCCACCGCGTTCGGCCACCGCCGTGGCCTGGTCGGCCAGTTGCCCGGCCTGAGCCGCGTGACTGGCGGACTGCTGCACACCGGCGCTGAGTTGCTCCACCGAGGCGGCGGTTTCCTGCAGGCGCGAGGCCTGCTGCTCGGTGCGCAGCGACAGGTCCTGGTTGCCCACGGCGATCTCGGACGAGGCGTGCGCGACGGTTTCGGCCGAGGTGCGCACCTGCGAGACCACGCCGCGCAGGCTCTCGTTCATGCGGATGACGGTGGCCACCAGGTGGCTGAGCTCGTCGCGACCCTGGGCGTTGAGCTGGCGGTCGAGCCGGCCGGCGGCCACATCGGCGGCGGCTTGCAGCACCTCGCCAAGCGGGCGGGTGATGCTGCGCAGGATCAGCCAGCTGGCCGCCGAGCCCACGGCCAGGCCAATGACCAGCAGCACGCCGATGCCCGAGAGCACCTGAGCGGTCGCGGCCTGGGCGGCCGCCTGGGCGCTTGCCTGGCGCTGCTGACTGAGCTCGAACACGGCGGCCACGAGCTTGTCGAGTTGCTCAGTGGGTTCGCGGTCACGGCCCTTGACCGCCTTGTCGACCGCCTGGGCGCTGCCCGACGGGTCGGCCAGGTCAAAGCCCTTGAGGGCCGCCAGGTAGGTCTGCTGCAGCGCGGCCAGCGACTCGCGCGAAGCCTTGACGGGCGCGGTGTCCAGGCCCATTTGACCGTAGCGCGCCTCCAGCTCGGTCAGGCGGGCAGCGACCTCGGCCCCCTCCTTCTCGAAGGCCTTGCGGTACTTGTCATGCGCCTCGCTCTGGTGGCTGCGCAGCAGCAGGTTCTTCCACTCCTGCACCTGGATCTTGAAGCTGACCTGGGCGCTGCGGGCCAGGTCGATGGCGTGGGCGTGCTCCTGCGACATCGCATGGGCTTGTTCGATGTGGTGCGCGCCGTTGCGCATGGCCATCCAACCCAGCCCACCCACCAGCAAGGTGATGAGCAGCAGCAAGGCGGCCAGCGCGGCGATGCGCGTGCCGATGGAGACTTGGTTGAGCGACATGGGGACCTCCGTTGGTCGGCTCGGCAATGGGAGCCGGCCCCCGGTCGCGATCCTGCTGCGCCGCCCCGGCAAGGGGAATACTGGCTTTTCGGCCAGAAACCACCAAAGCTTGAGGTGACGAATGGCTCAGCCGGCCTCGGTCGGCACCACCGCTTTCGTGTAAGCCTCCACGAACGCCGGGGGCATGCGGCGCACCTTGCCCTGGGCGATGTCGACGCAGACGAATTCGCTGCGGCCGCGGAAAACGGTCTGCCCGCCCTCCATGCGAACGAACTGGTAGTGACGCTGCAGCGTCAGTTTGTCGGCGCCGGTCAACCAGGTTGCCAGCACGATGCGCTCGCCCAGGCGGGTGGCCTGGATGTAGTTGAGTTCGTGCTGGCGCACCACCATGCCGTGGCCCAGGGCTTCGTATTCGGCCGGGCCCAGGCCCAGCGCGGCGGAATGCGCCCAGGCGATGTCTTCGAGCCACTGCAGGTAGACCACGTTGTTGGTGTGGCGCATGAGGTCGATGTGCTCGGGCGCCACCGTCACCAGCAGGGTGTGCGGGTTCGGGCGGTCCCAGGGCAGGTGGCTCAGGTCGTTGGCAGACATGGTCGTCACGGCATGGATGGGGCAGGCGGGCTTCGATGATGCCATCGGCTGGGTCGGGCCGAGCACACAAACTGAGTCAAACTTGGTTTTCATCCGGTCAAACCCTGATGATGTCCGATTCAACGCCACCTTCCTTGGTGGCATGATGCCCTCATTCCTGAGTCAGACTCAACATGAGCGCCGCGCTTCAACGACACCAACCCCGCCAGGCCCGCTCTGCCCAACGCGTGCAGGCCATCCTCGCCGCCGCCCGCCAGGTGTTTTCGGCCCAGGGCTTTCAGCGCGCGACCATGGCGCAGATCGCCGAGGCCGCCGGCGTCTCCGAGGCCACCGTCTTCACCTACTTCCCGGGCAAGCGCGAGCTGTGCATCCAGGTCATCACCGACTGGTACGACGAAATCAGCGGCGAGCTCGAGCGCGACCTGCCCCGCCTGCAAGGCGTGCACGCCAAGCTGGCCCACGTGGTGCGCGCCCACCTGGTGACCCTGTTGGCCGACGGATCGGGGCTGTGCGCCCTGGTGCTCAGCGAGGGCCGCGCCGCCGACCCCGAACTGGCCGCTGTGCTGGCCGAGTGCCGCCGCCGCTACACCGCGCCGCTGATGCAGGCCCTGGCCGAGGGCCAGGCCTCGGGCGATGTGCGCGCCGACATGCCGCTGCGCCTGCTGCGCGACCTGGTCTACGGCTCGATGGAGCACGTGCTGTGGGACGCCATCACCACCCAGAAGCGCCCGCGCATCGACACAACTGCCGAACAGCTGACCGAGCTGATCTGGTCGGCCGTGATGCCGCGTGACACCTCGCTGGAAGCCCTGCGGCGCCTGCGAGACGAGGTGGCTGCGGCCTTGCGACAGGCCGAACTCACCCCACCCCAACGCTGAATGGAGACCCCATGCCCGCGCTGACCACTCAGCTCAACCCACGCAGCGAGGCCTTTGAAGCCAACGCCTCGGCCATGCAGGCCCTGGTCGACGACCTCCAAGCCAAGCTGGCCACCGCTGCGCAAGGCGGCGGCGAAGCACCGCGCGCCAAGCACCTGGCCCGCGGCAAGCTGCTGCCTCGCGACCGCGTGGCCCAACTGCTCGACGCCGGCTCGCCTTTTCTGGAAGTCGCGCCACTGGCCGCCTTGAACGTGTACGACAACGCCGCCCCCTGCGCGGGCGTGATCGCCGGCATCGGGCGCGTGGCGGGCGTCGAATGCATGGTGGTGTGCAACGACGCCACCGTCAAAGGCGGCACCTACTACCCGCTGACCGTCAAGAAGCACCTGCGAGCCCAAGAGATCGCGCAGCAGAACCGCCTGCCCTGCATCTACCTGGTCGACTCGGGCGGAGCCAACCTGCCCAACCAGGACGAGGTCTTTCCTGATCGCGACCACTTCGGCCGCATCTTCTACAACCAGGCCAACATGAGCGCGGCCGGCATCCCGCAGATCGCGGTGGTGATGGGCTCGTGCACAGCAGGCGGCGCCTACATGCCGGCCATGAGCGACGAGACCATCATCGTGGCCAACCAGGGCACCATCTTCCTGGGTGGCCCGCCGCTGGTCAAAGCCGCCACGGGCGAAGAGGTCACGGCCGAGGACCTGGGCGGCGGCGACGTGCACACGCGCCTGTCGGGCGTGGCCGATCACCTGGCGCGCGACGACGAGCACGCGCTGGCCATCGCGCGGCAATGCGTGGCGCGGCTGAACTGGCGCAAGGTGCCGGAGCTGTCGCTGGTCACGCCCCGCCCGCCCCTGCTGGACGAGGCCGAGCTGATGGGCGTGATCCCGACCGACACCCGCAAGCCTTTTGACGTGCGCGAGGTCATCGCCCGCCTGGTCGACGGCTCCGAGTTCGACGAGTTCAAGGCCCGCTATGGCGCCACGCTGGTGTGCGGCTTCGCGCACATCGAGGGCATGCCGGTGGGCATCGTGGCCAACAACGGCATCCTGTTCTCGGAATCGGCCAACAAGGGCGCGCACTTCATCGAGCTGTGCTGCCAACGCAAGGTCCCTTTGGTGTTCCTGCAGAACATCACGGGCTTCATGGTGGGCCGCAAGGTCGAGAACGAGGGCATCGCCCGGGCGGGCGCCAAGATGGTGACCGCCGTGTCGTGCGCGCAAGTGCCGAAGTTCACCGTCGTCATCGGCGGCAGCTTCGGCGCAGGCAACTACGGCATGTGCGGGCGTGCCTTCAACCCGCGCTTTGTGTGGATGTGGCCGAACGCGCGCATCAGCGTCATGGGTGGCGAGCAGGCCGCCAGCGTGCTGGCCACCGTCAAGCGCGACGGCATCGAGGCCAAGGGCGGCCAGTGGAGCGCAGGCGAAGAAGCCGCCTTCAAGGCCCCCATCCGCGATCAGTACGAGGCCCAAGGCCACCCCTACTACGCCACCGCCCGCCTGTGGGACGATGGCCTGATCCGACCCACCGACACCCGCCGCGTGCTGGCCCTGGCGCTGAGCGCCAGCCTGAACGCCCCCATCCCCGAGACGCGTTTCGGCGTCTTCCGCATGTGAGGAGATGCGCATGACCGCTTCGTTCGATGCTTCGTCGCTGCAGCACCTGGATGTCCAACGCCAGGGGGCTGTCGCCACCGTCCGGCTCAACCGCCCCGATGTGCGCAACGCCTTCCACGCCGACACCGTGGCCGAGCTCACGCGGGTCTTCGCGTCATTCCAGGACGACGCCGGGCTGCGCGCCGTGGTGCTGGGCTCGACCGGCACCGCCTTCTGCTCGGGCGCCGACCTGAACTGGATGCGCCAGACCGCCGACTACAGCTGGGTGGACAACCACCGCGATGCCTCGCGCCTGGCCAACATGCTATGGACACTGACCTGCTGCCCCGTGCCCGTGATCGCCGAGGTGCAGGGCGACTGCTACGGCGGTGGCGTGGGCCTGGTGTCTTGCTGCGACGTGGTGGTGGCGGCCGGGCCCGCGCAGTTCTGCCTGTCCGAGGCCAAGCTGGGGCTGATCCCGGCCACCATCAGCCCTTACGTGATCCACGCCATCGGTGAGCGCGCGGCGCGGCGCTACTTCGTGACGGCCGAGCGCTTCTCTGCCGAACGCGCGCAGTCGATGGGCCTGGTGCACGAGGTGGTGGCCCTGGAGGACCTGGCCCAGACCACCCACGGCATCGTCCAGTCCATCTTGCGCAACGGGCCGAACGCCGTGCGCGAGTGCAAGACCCTGGTGCGCGAAATCGGCAGCCGCCCGATCACGCACGAGCTGCGCGACGTGACCGCGCGCCGCATCGCCGACGTGCGGGCCAGCGACGAGGGCAAGGCCGGCCTGAACGCCTTCCTCACACGCGGCACGCCGCCGTGGGTGGGCAAGAACTGAGGCCACGCATGTTCACCAAAATCCTGATCGCCAACCGCGGAGAGATCGCCTGCCGAGTCGCGGCCACGGCGAAACGCCTGGGCATCCGCACCGTTGCCGTCCACTCCGAGGCCGACGCCCAAGCCCGCCACGTGCAGGCCTGCGACGAAGCCGTCTGCATCGGCCCGGCCAGCCCGCGCGAGAGCTACCTGCGCGCCGACCGCATCCTCGAGGTGGCCCGGGCCACGGGCGCGCAAGCGGTGCACCCCGGCTACGGCTTCCTGTCCGAGAACGAAGGCTTTGCCCAGGCCTGCGTCGATGCCGGCATCGCCTTCATCGGCCCGCCCCCCTCGGCCATCGCGGCCATGGGCAGCAAGTCGGCCGCCAAGGCCTTGATGGAACGAGCCGGCGTGCCCCTGGTGCCCGGCTACCACGGCGACGAGCAAGCGGCCGACTTCCTGCTTGCACAGGCCGAGCGCATCGGCTTTCCGGTGTTGATCAAGGCCAGCGCGGGCGGTGGCGGCAAGGGCATGCGCATCGTGCGACAGGCCGACGAATTCGCCTCGGCACTCTCGTCATGTCAACGCGAGGCCCAAGCCAGCTTCGGTGACCAGCACGTGCTGGTCGAGCGTTACATCACGCAGCCCAGGCACATCGAGATCCAGGTCTTTGCCGACACGCATGGCAACGTGATCCACCTGGGCGAGCGCGACTGCTCGGTGCAGCGCCGCCACCAGAAGGTGCTGGAAGAAGCCCCCGCGCCCGGCATGACGCCCGAGTTGCGCGCGCAGATGGGCGTTGCCGCCGTGGCCGCCGCCCGGAGCGTGGGCTACGTGGGCGCGGGCACGGTCGAGTTCATCTGTGAACAAGACGGCAAGTTCTATTTCATGGAGATGAACACGCGCCTGCAGGTCGAGCACCCGGTGACCGAGGCCGTCACCGGCCTGGACCTGGTCGAGTGGCAGCTGCGCGTGGCTTCGGGCGAGCCGCTGCCGCTCACGCAGGCCCAAGTCACCATCACCGGCCATGCCATCGAAGCCCGCATCTGCGCCGAACAGCCCGAGGCCGGCTTCCTGCCGGCCATCGGCACCCTGCGCACGATGCGCACGCCCGAAGCCAGCGCCTTTTGCGTCGCCCCCGTGCGCATCGACAGCGGCGTGGCCGCGGGCGACGCCATCTCGCCGCACTACGACTCGATGATCGCCAAGCTCATCGTGCACGGCGCAGACCGTCAGCAGGCATTGGCCCGCATGCAAGCCGCACTGGCCGAGCTGCAGGTCACCGGCCTGCACCACAACGTGGGTTTCCTGCGCAAGCTGGTGGGCACCGAGTCGTTCAGCCAGGCCCGCCTGGACACGGCACTGATCGAGCGCGAACACGAAGCGCTGTTCGGCCATGTTGACGAACAGGCCCTGACCCAGACCGCGCTCATCGCCGCCAGCCTGCGCTGGTGGCAGGACCAGCTCGCGCCCCGTGCCGATGAACCCTGGTCGCGCGCCGATGGCTGGGCCCTGCACGGCGCTCAGCGCCACGTCCTGCGCTGGCAAGCCAGCGGCGACACCCACCGCGTGGCGATCACGCAGGAACGCGATGGCCGGCTGTCGGCTCAGGTCTCGCACGCCACGGTCGACATGCTGGGGCAGCTGCAGCCCGACCCCGCCCTGCCCCACCGCGTCCGCACCAGCAGCGGCTTTTCGGCCCACGTCGACCGCCATGGCGACACCTTCGACGCCTTCACCACGCCAGGCCACCTGAGCCTGCGCTGGCTCGACCCGCTGCAGCAGCAGGACGACCACGCCGCCCACGCCGGCCAGGTCACCGCGCCCATGCCCGGCAAGGTGGTGGCGCTGCTCGTCAACCCGGGCGACGAAGTCAAGGCAGGCCAGCCCCTGGTCGTCACCGAGGCCATGAAAATGGAACACACCCTGACCGCCCCGCGCGACGGCCACGTGGCCGAGCTGCTGTGCCGCGTTGGCGACCAGGTGCCCGAAGGCGCCGAGCTGCTGCGCATCGAATCGGAATGAACATGCTGCCCACCCACGTCACCCTCGTCGATGTCGGCCCACGCGATGGCCTGCAAAACGAATCCCAACCTGTGCCCGCGGCCACCAAGGTCGAGCTGGTGCACCGCCTGCAATCGGCCGGCCTGCGCGAGATCGAAGTCACCAGCTTCGTCAGCCCCAAGTGGGTGCCGCAGATGGGCGACAACGCCGAGGTCATGGCCGGCATCACCCGCCAGGCCGGCGTGCGCTACAGCGTGCTCACACCGAACATGAAGGGCTTCGAAGGCGCCTTGGCCGCCAAGGCCGACGAGGTCGTCATCTTCGCGGCCGCCAGCGAGGCCTTCAGCCAGCGCAACATCAACTGCTCCATCGCCGAGTCCATCGAGCGCTTCCGACCGGTGGCCGAGTCCGCGCGCGCGCATGGCATGAAGGTGCGCGCGGCCGTGTCCTGCGCTTTGGGCTGCCCCTACCAGGGCGAGGTGGGCATCGATGCCGTCGACGACGTGGTGCAGCGGCTGCTCGACATCGGCAGCCACCACATCGGCATCGCCGACACCATCGGCGTGGGCACGGCCGGCCGCGTGCAGTGCGTCATGGAGGCCGCGATGAAACGCGTGCCACTGGCCGAGCTCAGCGGCCACTTCCACGACACCTATGGCCAGGCGCTGGCCAACATCTACGCCTGCCTGCAACTGGGCGTGCACACGTTCGACGCCAGCGTGGCGGGCCTGGGCGGCTGCCCTTACGCCAAGGGCGCCACCGGCAACGTGGCCACGGAAGACGTGGTCTACCTGCTGCACGGGCTGGGCATCCACACCGGCATCGACCTGGACGCGCTGGTGGACGCCGGGGCCTTCATTTCCGACGCACTGGGCCGGCCCACGGCTTCGCGCGTGGCGCGCGCCACCCTGGCCAAGCGCGCACGCGGCGCCAACGCTTGAGCCCCCCGCCCCACCGACCCCGTTCAACGCTCACAGAACCAGACCCGAGGAGACCCACCATGACCCTGCCCGGCCTGAACCACCACCTTGGCGACGACATCGATGCCCTGCGCGAAGCCGTGCGCGCCTTCGTGGACAAGGAGCTCGCGCCCCGCGCCGCCGACATCGACCGCGACAACCTCTTCCCCTGCGACATGTGGAAGAAGCTGGGCGACCTCGGCCTGCACGGCCTGACGGTGTCCGAGGAGTACGGCGGCACCAACCTGGGCTACCTGGCCCACATGGTGGCCATGGAAGAGGTCAGCCGCGGCAGCGCCTCGGTGGGACTGAGCTACGGCGCGCACTCCAACCTGTGCGTCAACCAGATCCACCGCAACGGCACCGAAGCGCAAAAGCAAAAATACCTGCCCAAGCTCATCAGCGGCGACTTCGTGGGCGCGCTGGCCATGAGCGAGCCCAACGCCGGCTCCGACGTGGTCAGCATGAAGCTGCGCGCCGACAAGAAGGGTGACCGCTACGTGCTCAACGGCAGCAAGATGTGGATCACCAACGGCGGCGACGCCGACGTGCTGGTCGTCTACGCCAAGACGGACCCGGAAGCCGGCGCCAAGGGCATGACCGCCTTCCTCATCGAAAAAGGCATGAAGGGCTTCAGCAAGGGCCAGCACCTCGACAAGCTGGGCATGCGCGGCTCCAACACCTACCCGCTGTTCTTCGAAGACTGCGAGGTGCCTCTTGACAACGTGCTGGGCGGCGAAGGCAACGGCACCAAGGTGCTCATGAGCGGGCTGGACTACGAACGCGCCGTGCTCTCGGGCGGGCCGCTCGGCATCATGCAGTCGGTGATGGACCACGTGATCCCCTACATCCACGAGCGCAAGCAGTTCGGCCAGGCCATCGGCGAGTTCCAGCTGCTCCAAGGCAAGATCGCCGACATGTACACCGTGCAGCAGGCCGGGCGCTCGCTGGCCTACACGGTGGCCAAGAACCTCGACGCGCTGGGCAGCCAGCACGCCCGCCACGTTCGCAAGGACTGCGCCGCCCTCATCCTCTGGACGGCGGAGAAAGCCACCTGGATGGCCGGCGAAGGCATCCAGATCTTCGGTGGCAACGGCTACATCAACGACTACCCCCTGGGGCGCCTGTGGCGCGACGCAAAACTTTACGAAATCGGGGCCGGCACCAGCGAGATCCGGCGCATGTTGATCGGCCGAGAGTTGTTCAATGCCACGTCATGACGCGCGGGCTGCCTTCGTGTCGCACAGGGTGCCCTCAGGAAGCCCCGTGAACCCCTAGCATCCGATCCAGATCAAATCTGGAACCCGCCAAGGGTCCGCGACACGGAGACAGACATGAGCCAGCAAGCCCTGAACAACGCCAAGGAACTCGTTGCCCGCGAAAAGCTCGATTTCGGCCTGGACGGCGACCTGCCGCGCTGGTGGTACGAGAACAACCCCTACAAGTCGCGCCTGATCGACGCGCTGCAGGCGGCCTTCCCGGACGGCGAGCGCTACTTCATCTCGTGCGTGCGCGCCTTCCGCGAGCAAACCACCGACCCCAAGCTGCTGGCGGAAATCAAGACCTTCATCCGCCAGGAAGGCCAGCACGGCATCGTGCACTCCAAGTACAACCAGCGCCTGCGTGAGCAAGGCATGGACATCGACGCCATCGTCGACTTCATCAACGACAACAACGAGTTCCACAACAAGCACTTCTCGAAGGAATACAACCTGGCGCTGACCGCCGCCTTCGAGCACTTCACCGCCATGCTCGCCGAGATCTTCTTCGTCAAGAAGGAGACCATGGCCAACGCCGACCCCAAACTGCGAGCCATGATGGCCTGGCACGCCGTGGAAGAGATGGAACACAAGGCCGTGGCCTACGACGTGATGCAGAAGGTCGCCAAGGTGGGCTACTTCAAGCGTTGCCTGGCCATGATCCACGTGACGGTCTTCCTGAGCGTGCTGACCCTGCGCTTCACCAACCGCCTGCTCAAGAACGACGGCTTCTCACTCGGACAGCGCATGTGGATGATGGCCAAGTCCCGCTGGTGGCTGTTCGGCTACAAGGGCATCCTCTCCAGCCACGTCGGCACGCTGCTGGCTTACTTCAAGCCGGGCTTCCACCCCTGGCAGCAAGAAGCCATCCACAACTACGACGCCTGGGTCGACACCTACGAGCGCACCGGCGATCCGATGGAAGCCGGGGACGCGCTGTTCCAGGCGGCTCACTGAGCCCGCCCCCACCGACCCAAAGCCAAAGCGCCCCGCAGGGCGCTTTTTTCATGCCAGCTTGCGCCAAAGCAGCATGGGCAGCCGCACACCGAAGCCGAACATCAGGCGGATGTGCATCCAGGTCAGCAGCTTGTTGTCGCGCAGGTAGTTGAAGTGCGAGACGCCGCCTTCCTCCGCTTTCAGGTAACGCACGGGCGCGGGCACGTTCACGGGCATCACGCCAGACCAGGCCAGGCGCACCACGGCCTCCGGGTCGAAGTCGAAGCGACGCATCCAGCGCTGCGCATGCATGATGCGGCGCAGCGGCCCGATCGGGTAGACGCGAAAGCCGTACAGCGAATCGCCGATGCCCACCCACAAGGTCTCCAGGTTGGCCCACCAGTTCGAGATCTTGCGGCCTTTCACACGCAGCGCAGGCGCGTGCTCGTCGAACACCGGCACGCCCAGCACCATGGCATCGGGCCGATCGGCCGACGCCTTCATGAACACCGGGATCAGGTCGGCAGGGTGCTGGCCGTCCGAGTCCATGCACAGCACGTGCGTGAAGCCGGCTTTCGCCGCTTCGTCCATGCCATGCAGCACCGCAGACCCCTTGCCCTGGTTCTGCGGCAACACCAGCACCTTGAGGTGGCGGTCGGCTTCGGCCATCTTGCGCAGCTCCTGGGGCGTGCCATCGGTACTGCCATCGACCACGACCCACACGGGCGCCCATTGCGCGCGCGCCGCCGCCACGGTCTCGAACACCTTCGGACCAGGGTTGTAGCTGGGGATGAGGACCAGGTGAGAGGAAGACGGCTCGCTCATGGCTTCAAGCAAGGGATCAGGCGGGGCGGGAAGCCGGCGCATCCGCCAACTCCTTGAGGAGGACTGCGTGCAGCCGCGTCACCGTGGCAGGCACAGAGGCCTCGGGCTGCAGGCGCGGCCCCAACCGGGCCTGAAAGCGCATGGGGAACACGGGCGGGCGCCAGATGGGCCAGCCCTTGGTCAGGTAGTCAGAGCGCCGCTCCAGCACCACAGTCTGCAGCGGCACCTGGGCGCGGCGCGCGATCAGCGCCGCCCCAGGCTTGAGGGCGTCGAGCGGCGGTCGCTCCGTGCGCGTGCCCTCGGGGAAGATCAGCAGCACCTCGCCCTGCGCCACCGCCTGGGTGGCCTGCCGGATCATCACCTCGACGTGGCGGTTCGGGATGTAGCCCGCCAGCCGCGAGCCGATGCCCAGGAACAGGTTACCGCCCAGGCTGGACTTCATCAGGCAGATGCACTGGCGCACCCGCGACACGATCAGGAAGACGTCGATCATGCTCGGGTGATTGGCCACGATGATGAGGCCGCGCTCGCCCTGCAACGCATCGAGCGCGGTGAGGTCCAGCTCCATGATGCCGCCGCGCTCGCAGCCCCACAGGAAGAGCTGGAAGGTGCGCCCTGCCATCTCGCGCATGAAAGGCTCGCGCCAACGCCTGGGCACCACCAAGAGCAGCAGGCTGGCCAGGCTGCCCAGCAGCAGCATGCTGCCCAGCCACAGCAGGGCCAGGTAGAACACCAGGGTCAGGACCACGCGCTTCATGGCTCGCTCAGCACATGCCGCCGTTGACGCTGATCACCTGGCCACTGATGTAAGCCGCGTCATCCGAAGCCAGGAAGCCCACCAGGGCGGCCACTTCCTCTGGGCGCCCCGCCCGCTTCATCGGCACCATCTCGCCAATGCGCTGTGAGTCGAACACCCGCTCGGTCATGTCGGAGGAGATGACGCCCGGCGCGACGGCGTTGACCGTGATGCCGCGGCTGGCCAGCTCGATCGACAGCGTCTTGGTGGCCGCGTGCAGCGCTCCCTTGGCCGCCGCGTAGTTGGCCTGCCCCCGGTTGCCCACGAGGCCGGCGATCGAGGAGATGGTGATGATGCGGCCCCAGCGCGTGCGCACCATGGGCAGGGTCAGCGGCTGGGTGACGTGGAAGAAGCCGTGCAGTGACACGTCGATGACGCGGTGCCACTGGTCCACCGACATGCCGGGGAAAGCGGCGTCATCGTGCACACCAGCGTTGTTGACCACGATCTGGATGGGCCCGCCTTCGAGCAAACGCTCCAGCGCCACGTGCGAGGCCGCGGCGTCGGTGACGTCGAAGCACACGGTCTCGGCGCTGTGCCCCTGCTCGAGCAGGGAGGCGCACAGGGCCTGCGCGCGGTCCAGCCCGCTGTTGGCGTGGATGATGACGTGGCAGCCATCGGCCGCCAGCCTGCGGCAGATGGCCGCGCCGATGGCGCCACTGCCCCCGGTGATGAGCGCGCGTCGTGTCGACATGGGTGATGCGAATGAAGAGAAGGGTCAATGATCGGCGCGGAGGATGACGGTGGTGCGACCGCTCAACAGCTCCTTGCCTTGGGCCCGCACGCTGAAGGCGTACAGGACGTTGTTGTCGTCGCCGGACAGGCGTTGTGCCTCGACCTCCAGCGGACCGTCGATGTCGTCGAGCCGGTCGGTCGTCCAGCGCGCATCGCGAACGCTGGTCAGGTAGCCACCGCGGCCGGGCCCGCCACCACTGAGCACCGCGCCATGCACGGCCATGGCCTGCGCGGCGTACTCGATGCCGGCCGCCGCACCCAGCCTGCCGGCGTGGGCCAGCGGATGAGGTGCCTGCCGGTGGCTGTTCGTCACGCACACGATGTGTTGCTCATCGAATCTCAGCACCGCGTCGAGCAGGCACATGTCGCCCTGGTGCGGGATGTGCGTGGCGATCCAAGCGCGGTCGTGCTTCATGGTGGTCAAAGCGTCACCTCCACAGCCAGGTTGGCCCCGCTCAGGTTCTCCAGCACCACCCGTGCGGCCTGGCCTTGCGCCAGAGCGCTCAACAAGGGCAGGCTGCGGGCGGCCGGCACGGCCACGCGCAAAGCCTCTAGCGCCGCATCGGGCAAGCCATCAGGCGGCTCGGTCGTCGTCAGGCTCAGCGTCAGGGTGGCCAGCGAGCGAGCGGTGCGCTGCGGCGTCAGCACCAGGCCCACGCCCATCGCGTGGGGGATGGGCCGCTGGGCGCTGAGCGGCTCGGGATAGGACGAGTCACAGGCGATGAGCAGCGTCGGGCGCGCGTGGCAGGCCGCCTGTGTGGCCGCTTCAAGCAGGCCGGCCGCGAAGGTCGCATCGTAGGCGCACAGGCTGGTGGACGGCGCCATGCACGCGGTGGCGATGCTCCAGTAGCCCGCGGGCATGTTGTGCACCGAGTTGTGAAAGCGCGTGGGCGAGACCGCGCGGTCTTCGGAGGCCAGGGTCTGCAGGATCTGGTGGCAGTTGTCGCAGTCGCTGCCGGTGGACGAGAACACCGTCGCCAACGAAGCCGGATCGCACGCGGCGTTGCGCACGGCATCGAAGCCCACCGCCATCGCCAGCTTCAGCGCCAAGCCGACGCGGCGGCGCTCGGCCGGAGGCAATGCGTCCGGTGCGGGCAACTGCACGGTGGCCTCCACCCAGTCCTGCTCACCCCGCAGCACGGCGCGCGCCTGTGACCAACCCGTCAAGCCGGGGCCGAACAGGCCCAGGCCCTCGACGTGCACGCTCAACTGGTTGCCGCTCATGCTCCCACCTTTGACAGCACCAGGCTGCAGTTGCTGCCACCGAAACCGAAGGCGTTGCTCATCACGTGGTGCATGGGACGCGAAAGGTTGCAGGTGAGGTAGTGGCTCTTGAGCGCCGGGTCGACCACCTGCGTGCCCGCCCCCGCTGGCGCGAAGTCATGACGCAGGGCCAGCATCGCCACCAGGGCGTTGAGGGCGCCAGCCGCACCCAGGGTGTGGCCCGTGTGCCCCTTGATCGAGCTGCAAGGTGTGTCGCTGCCGAAGAGGTCGGACACCGCTCGGCTTTCCGCCGCGTCGTTGCTGGGCGTGGAGGTGCCATGCAGCACCACGTAGTCGATGTCGGCCGCGTTCAGGCCCGCCTGCGCAAGCGCTTCTTGCATGGCCATGCGCGCGCCCAGCCCGTCGGGGTGCGGCGCCGACATGTGGTGCGCGTCGCTCGACTCGCCAACACCGGCCAGCAGGATGTCACCCGGCTGGGCCCCTTCAGCGCGCTCGACCAGCGCGAACGCACCGGCTTCGCCGATGTTGATGCCCGAGCGGTTCACGTCGAAAGGCCGGCAGGGCTCGCCCGAGAGCAGCTGCAGCGAGTTGAAGCCATACAGCGTGGTCAGGCACAGCGAATCGACGCCGCCGACCACCGCCGCGTCGATCAGGCCGCAGGCCACCATGCGCTGGGCCACGCCGAACACCTTGGCGCTCGACGAGCAGGCCGTCGACACCACGCTGGCCGGGCCGCTGATGCCGAAACAGGTGCGAACGAAATCGGCCAGCGAATAGCTGTTGTGGGTGTGCCGGTAATCGAAGTCAGCCGGCAGCGCGCCGCTTTGCGGGTCGCGCCGGCGATAGGCCTGCTCCGAGGTCAGGATGCCCGAGGTGCTGGTGCCCATGAAGACGCCCACCCGCGAAGGCCCAAAGCGCGCGACCGCCTGCCGCAGCGCCTCGGCGAAGCCGTCTTGCTGCAGGGCCAGCCAGGCCAGCCGGTTGTTGCGACAGTCGAAAACCGACAGGTCGGCGGGCCAGGCCAGCTCATCGACACCCTCGACCTCGCCCAGGCAGGTGGGCAGGTCGGTGACGGTCTCCCAGGACATGGGGCGCACGCCGCTGCGGCGGGCGTGCAGGGCATCCAGGTGCGCGGCCACCCCGGCACCGAGGGCGCTGGTCACGGTGGCGGCGCGGACAAGGAGGGGGGCAAGTCGCGGTGAGGTCACGGCTCGGGCTTTCCTGTGCTCAGGGCAGTCGTGCCGTCAACAGCACGTTGGCGAATGGCGTGCCCTCGTTCATGGGCAGGGTCTTGACCACGAAGCCACGGGCCTCGAGGGCCTGCACCCACTGCAACAAGGGTCGGCACCACATCTGGGTCAGGCGGTGGCCTTGCATGAACGACGCGAAGCGGTCCACGAACTGGCTGATGCGAAAGGGCATCCCGCCCTGCGCGTCGCCCACCCGCGTGATGAACAGGCCACCTGGGCCGAGTGCCTGGCGGATGCGGTCCAGCAGGCGCTCCTGGTCGGCATAGGACACGTAATGTAACACGTCGAACATCGTGACCACGTTGAGCCCGGCGGGGAAGGCGGCCTCGCGCATGTCCCCCGCGAGCAAGCTCACGCGGTCGCCATGCAGCGCCTGCAAGGCCCGGTTGCCCGCGGCCACTTCGTCGGCCACCAGCTCCACGCCATGAAAGCGCATGCCCCGCGGCGGCGGCGTGCCATCCCACTTGCCTTGCGCGGCCAGCTGCTCGGCCGCCAGGATCCAGGACGCCATGAAACCGCGGCCACAGCCCAGGTCCAGCACCACGGCGTCATCGGGGATCAGGCCGTGATGGAGCATGCCCGGGAACACCGGATCGAAACCCATCTTGCCCTTGGCCCATTGGTGATGGGAGACACCAACAGGTCGATACGGAGCGCACGCGGCCTGGAGGACGCGCTTTTTCAGTTCGGCTTGCATGCTTGAGACAAGGTGACAGGGGTGAGGCCTTGCGCGCGGATGGCGGCGATCAGGCGGGGCAGGACGGCGACGATCACGGGCTGGCCCGACGGCGTGCGGGCCGCGTGGCCATCGTGCAGCAGCAGGATGTCACCCGCTTGAAGCTGGTTCAGCAGACGGCGCAGCACCACGTCCGGCTCGCCGCAGCGCGTGTCGAAACCCCGACGCGTCCAGCTGGCCAGGCGCAGGCCCAGGCTGTGCAGCACCGGATCGAGCCAAGGGTTGCGCAGGCCGGCGACGGCGCGATAGAAACGCGGCGCCTGGCCCGTGATGGCTTGCAGCGTGGCGGCTCCCTGCCCGACTTCGCGGCGCCAGCCACCCGGCCCCATCAGCGAAGCGAGCACAGGGTGGCGCTCGCCGTGGTTCTCGACGTCGTGCCCGGCTTCGCGCGCGGCCCGGCACAACCCAGCGTGGGCACGGGCCTGGGTGCCGATGCAAAAAAAAGTCACCACCACCCGGTGCTCGGCCAGCACGGCCAGCACCTGCGGCGTGACCTCAGGATCAGGCCCATCGTCGATGGTGATGGCGACCTCGCGCCGGGCGACGGCACCGGCCGGCAGGCGCGACAGGTTGGGCCCCAGCCCCCGGCTGCGCGGCCACAGGCTCAGTCCAACGATGAGCAGGTGGTCGGCCACCAGGCATGCCAGCACCACAGGCCACAGCGAGGCATCGATCAGCAGCAACGGCACGGCCAGCACGTGGCAGGCGACGCTCGCCACCATGGGTCCGGAGGGGCGCCAGGGCTTCATGCCTCGTCCTCCAGTCCGTGTTCGGGCGCCATCATGGCCGCGAACAGCAGGGACAAGAAGGTGCCCACCGCCACCGTGCTGCCGATGGCCGACAGCACCGGGATGCTGGACAGGCCCAGCAGGCCATAGGTGCCTGCCGTCGACAGGTTGGCCAGCACCAGCGAGGACTGCGTGCGGTGGCGCTCGACCTTCGGTCGGCCCGTCATGCCCACATCGAAGAACAGCGCGTAGTTGGAGCCCACCGCCACCACCAGCAAGAGGCCCACGACGTGCAGGATGGTCAGCTGCTGGCCAAGCAGCACCAGCGCGGCCACGACGCACAGCACCGCCGCGGCCAGCGGCAGCAGGACGCGCACGGTGCGCTGCCACGAGCGCAGGCTGCCGAACAGCAGCGCTGTCACGGCCAGGGCGCCCAGGCCAGACAAGGTCAGCGCCTCACTGAGGTAGCTGTCGAACACCGCGCTCGTCTCGCTGAGGATGTCGATGACGGTGACATCGCTCAGGCCGGCCGCGCGCAGCCGCTGGTCGAGTGCATCGGTGTCGATCTCCTCCGGGTGCGGACCCTGGATCGGGGCCTTCAGCGGCAGCAACACCAGGTGGTCGCGGGCACGGCGGATCAGCAGCGAATCCACCAGCATCGCGGCCGACGTGCCATCCAGGCTGGCGCGGGTCAGCAGGGGCGCCTGCCGCGTGCGCTCCACGTCTTCGAGGAAGCCGCTCAGGCGCTCGGCCTTCACCGGTGCGCCGTGCACGGCCTGCCCAAGCCGCTCGCCCAGCACGGCGGGCTCGGGCAAGGCGGCCTGGCGCTCGCGCTGCAGGGACTCGCTGGGCAAGACCATGGTGGGCGACTTGAAGCTGGCGAGTTCGCCGTCGCGCACCGCCGCCTGCAGCACCCGCGAGACCTCTTCCGCGCGCCGCAGGGCCGACTGCGCGTCGGGGGCCGTCAGGCTGGCGATGTAGCGCATGTCGGGCGCACCCAGGTCGCCGCGCAAGGACACATCGAGAGCTTGATCGGCCTTGGAGACCGGGTTCAGCGCCGACAGCTGGCGGCTCCAGATGCCATCGTGCAGCCACAGCAGCGTGCCCAGCGCCAGGGCGGAAAGCACCACCGGCACGGCACGCCCGCGCCGCACCGTGGCGAACAATCGGTCGAGGAAGTGGTTGAAGCCGGTGAGGTCGCGCATGGCGATGTCACGCGGCATCAGGTGCGGCAGCAGGCCACGCGTCACGAGCGCCGCGACGATCAGGCCCACCACCGAGTACACGCCCAGCTGCGCCAGCCCCGGGAAGCCCGAAGCCATCAGCACGGCGAAGCCCGCCAGCGACGTCATCACGCCCAGTCGCACCGTGCGCCAAAAGCGCTCCGAGGGCTGGCCCGATGAGTGCTGCATGAACAGGAAGATGGCGTAATCGACCGCCTCGCCCACCAGCGTGGTGCCGAAGGCGAGCGTCAGGCCATGCACATGGCCGAAGCTCAGGCTGACCGCCGACACGCCCGCCAGCGCCGCCGACACCACCGGCACCAGGCCCAGCAGCAACAGCCACACCGAGCGGTAGACCAGCAGCAGCAGGCCCGCGACCAGCACCATGCTGGCGGTGGCCAGCACCTCGACCTCGCGCTCGATGATCGCCCGCGAAGACACCGAAAACACCCCGGTGCCGCTCATGACCACGCGCGTGCCGCCATCTGGGTGGCGCACCTCGCCGAAGATCTGGTGGATGCGCGCGATCGCTGCGGCCTGGGCGTCGGTGTCGGCGCCCGCGGCACGGGTCTGCAGCAGCAGGATGGCGCGCTTGCCGTCCTTCGAAGCCCAGACACCGCCCGCGCTGGCGGGCTGGCTGTCGCCCGCGAACAGCTCCAGCAGCGACAGCGTCTCGGCCGTCGGGTCACGCAGGAACAGCTGCTTGAGCATCAACCCCGCGCTGCCCGACAGCCCTTCGATGGAGTGACCGATGGCCCGGTGCAGGCCATCGGCCGTGAACCGCTCCGCCGTGACGGAAGGGCTGAGTAGATAGCGTTGCTCGAAAAAGTGCGCCTGATCGCGCGCACTGGTCTCGGCGTCGCCGTTCTGCACGGTCAGGAAGGCCTCGTCCTGGCGCAGCTTGCGGCCCAACTCGGTCGAGACCCGGGCGCGCTCGGCTTCGTCACCGCCCTCGATGCCGACCATGATCAGCCGGGCGATGATGCCGTCCTTGAACTGGTCCATCAGCAACTGCTGACGCGCCGTCGGCATCTGAGGCATGAACGCGGACAGGTCCGCCACCACCTGGGTGCGCCAGATGACCAGGGCGCAGGCGCACAAGGACAGCAGCCAGGCCGTCAGCGCGATGACACCGGGTCGCTTCATCACGGCGCAGGCACCCGCGTGATGCGCATCTCGGAGCGATCGCCATCGGCCTGGTCGAACGCCACCAGGGCCACGTGCGCCTGGTTGCCCTCCATGCGGATGCGCGTGACCACCTTGCGCATGTTGTCGAAGCGGGGCAGCAGCGTGAGCTGCCAGGCATCGGCGCGACCCTTGAGCTCCAGTGTGTAGTAGCGCTCCAGCGCCTCCTGGTCACCTGCCAGCGTGCCGCGGATGCTTTCGATGAAGGCCATCGCGTCGGGGCGACCGCCGAGTTCGAGCACCATCTGGCGCTTGCCGGGTTGCTCGATGATCAGGCGCGTGCCGAATAGGCGCACCAGCTCAGGCTTCGGCTGCAGCGTGCGTTTTTCGAGTCGGTCGGGGGCCGTGAAGCTGAGCTCGCCGCTGGACTCCACCGGCTGGTCCATGAAGCCGATGAACTTCTTTTCGGTGAAGCGGGCCTTGGCCGATCCGCCCTGTGCCAGCGTCTGCATCAGCTCGGGCACGCCCCAGGCGTGCGACCACGCGGGCCAGGCCAGGCCCAGCGCCACGCACGCCACCCAATGCCAGGCCAGGCCTAGGCGCTCAGACCGCATCGACGCGATCGGTTTCCCAGAAGTCATAGAAATTGAACCAGTTGTAGGGCGCCAGCCGACAGTGCCGCTCGAGGGTGGCGACATATTTTTGCATCAACTCCTCGGCGACGCGCTGTCGGTTCCGCGAGGTGGTTTGCCCGTCCGACAGCAGCTCGAAGCGCAGCTCGTAGCGCCCGCCTCCCACGTACATGCCGCTGATGAAATACACCGGCTGGCGCATCGCCACCGCCAGCCTGAACGCCCCCGACGGGAAGTTCGCCACCCCGCCCAGGAAGGGCATGGGCACCATCCGATCGTCCTTGATCGCCCGGTCGGCCAGGATCGACACCATCGCGCCTTGTTCGATCCGCTCCTGGATCTGGAAGACGGAGTCGAGCTCGCCCAGGGCGATGATGTCGCTGACCGCATCCGGGTTGATGGCCGCCAGCACCGCGTTGATCTGGCGCGCGTTCTCCGGGTACATCGCCACGCAGACGCGCCCACCGGCCTGCCGGCGCGCCAGCGTGCGCAGGACCTCGAAGCTGCCCAGGTGCGCGCCAAAGAGGAAGGCCCCGCCCTGCTCACCGCCCGGGATCGGCCCTTCGCATTGCACGTCGAACAGCTCGAACCGGTCGTTGAGCAGGTAGAGCCGGTCGTGCACCGTGGAGGCGAACGTCAGCATGTGGCGATAGAGGTCGAGCCAGCCCACTTCGCGCTGCAAACACCGCACGAGGTAAGCCCGGGAGGCCCGGCGCGCAGCGGGCACCGCCAGCAGGAAGTACAGCGCGATGGCGTGCACGATCACGCGGGTCACGCGCCGCCCCAGCGTCAGGGACAGCCACGACATCAGGCGCATCAGCCAGACGCTGCCGCGCTCCTTGCGCTGCAGCCAGGCGGGGCCCGAGGCGACCTCGCTCACGCGCCTTCTCCGGTGGCAGCCAGCATGAAGCGGCCATTGGCCACCTGCCGGTCGGCCGCGGCGACCTGGAACCGCACGCCCGCATCGACCTGCTCGAACGCCACGCTCAAGGCCTCGCCGGGCCCCACGGGGCTGAGGAACTTCGCGACCGCCACGCCGGCGAGTCGCAGGCCCGTCGCCGTTTCGATGGCGTGCTGCGCGTGATCGAGCAACACCACCCCCGGCACGATGGGGCGGCCAGGAAAGTGGCCGGCAAAGGCCGGGTGGTCAGCGGGGATGGACAAAGGCAGCTGGTTCATGTCACGGCTTGCGTTGGAGGTGCTCGGCCATGAGGGCCTGCATGGCGGCGGCCGGCAGCTTGGCGTTGGCGTCGCGCGGCAGCGCATCGAGCATCACGATCGGGCGGGGCAGGAACACCGCGTCCACGTGCGGGCGCAGGCCCGCCAGGATGTCGGCCGGCTGGAGCCCCGGCGCCACCACGAACGCCGCCAGGCGGGTGACGTCATGGTGGGCCACATCGGGCGGCACGCAGAACACGCCGTCCTGCACGCCCGGCAGGCCCTGCAACACCTGGTTGAGAAAGCCCAGCGAGCTGCGCTTACCCACCACGTTGATCAGGTTGCTGCTGCGGTCGACCAGGCGGAAGCACCCGCCCCCCAGCGGCTCGATGAGGTCGTGCAACATCTGCGGCGCCTCAAGCGAGTGCCCCGTGGCCACGAAGCCCTCTTCACAAGAGCTCAGGGCAAAGCCCGGCAACAAGCGCCAGTCGGTCGACTCGCTGGTGCGGCGCGTGGCCAGCATGCCCAGCTCGGTCGAGCCATAGACCTCGAGCAGCGGGGCCCGAAAGCGCCGCTCGGCGGCCTCGGCCAGCTCCGCCGACAGCGGCGCCGTGGCCGACAGCAGGCCGGCACAGCGCGGGAAGTCGATGTCCGCTTCCAGCATCTTGCGCAGGTGGTACGGCGTGCTGACCAGCAGCGCCGGCTCGGGCAATGCCGCCAGCTCGGCCGCCACATCGGCAGGAAAGAAAGGCGTGTCAGAGGTCAGGCCACCGCCTGCCCACAACGGCAGCATCACCGTCGCCTCGAAGCCGAACATGTGCCGGAAACTCGATGTGCCGATCACGGGCGCGGCCCCGCCCATGGCCGATCGGATGACCTCAGCGGCCGCCCGGTGCCCGGCCTGCAGCAGGCCCCAGCGCTTGTCGCACACCTTCGGCTCGCCCGTCGAGCCCGAGGTGTGAAAGCGCGCGACCACGCGTTCCACCGGCAGGAGCGGCTGCGCATCGGGCGGCACCTTGCCTGCCCCCGAGGCGGCGACGGCGATGTCCCGCCAGGGGCAGCCAGGCATCAGGGGATCGGCCTGGTCACCCAAGGCGATGACGCCGGGGTTCTGCAGCACCAGGCTGGCCAGGTGCTGCGGCGCGTTCGAGCTGGGCAGCAGGTTGACGACCCCGCGCACCGCGCATGCCAGAAAGCCCACCGCGAACCAGTAGCGGTCCAGGCAGAGGTTGATGGCCGCGGGGGCGTCGGGCAGGGCCTGGGCCACCGCCAGCACATGGCCGAGCACCTCGTCGGCGCGCACGGGAGCACCACGCCGCCACGCGACGACGCGGTCTGCGCCGGCACCCGGCAAAAGAGGCAGAACTTCACCCACGGCCATGCCTCACGAACCCTGGCGGAAACGCTGGTACGCCTCGATCGTGCCCGCCACGCTCATGTGCGGACGATCGGGCATGAGCCGCACGCGCACCAGGTACTCCACCACGAACATCGCACCGGTCAGCGCCGGGGTGAGCAGGTTGGCCAGGAAGGACCACCAGGTCAGCGGCCCCCAGAAGAACAGCAGCACCGAGGTCACCAGCATGATCACGAAGAACAGCGTCCAGGCCACGGTGACCTGCCAGGTGTAGCGCGCGTAGCCAGCATCCAGCGGCTCGGGCGCCACGAAGGCGGCGATGCGCGAGCACAGCGCCGCCTCGTGAGTGCCCCACAGCGTCATGCCGAACATCAGGCCCAGCGCGCACATGGCGCCCACGTGCTGCGCGAAGTAGACCCAGGCCACGTGCGTGCGCACCGAGTCGATGGCATGCAGCCCCCAGCCGAACAGGGCCAGGCAGGCCGCGACGGCAGGCCATCGCCAGCGCATGCGCCAGGCCTGCACAAGCATCAGCGCGGCCATGGGCAAGAGCGCAAGGACCACGCTCCAGGCCGGCGGCCGGTCACTGGCGGCAACGAGGAAGCCCAGGAGCAGGTAGGCCGCCACCGCGACCCCGCCCGCCACCGCGGCCAGCCCCTTGCCCGTGATGTTCATGACTGGCGATGCTGGGCGATGTGGGCCGCCAGGTTGCGCAGCGAGGCGAAGATGCGGATGTTGTCCTTGTCGCCGGCCTTGATCTGCAGGCCGTATTTCTTCGAAATCACGAGCGCGATCTCCAGGATGTCGATCGAATCGAGGCCCAGGCCTTCGCCATACAGGGGCGCCACGGGATCGACCTCACCCGCAGCCACCTCGAGGTTCAGCGCGGAAACGATCAGACTCGCGACCTCGGCTTCCAGGGCGAGGTCAAAGGCGGCGTGCTCAGCAGTCATAGGATGTAAACGTAGGCGAACCCTGAATTGTATCGGCCTGCAGTGCCCCAAGAGAGTTCGCCCATCTGGGTGGATCACGAACAGGGGGGTGGCTGTGTTACGATTTCAGATTCGATTCCGATACAGAACCCGCAGGGCTGGCCATGCTGAGCACCCTCATCCGCGACTACCTGATCCAGAACGCCAAAGTGGACCCAGCGCTCTTCGAGCGGCCTGACCTGCAGATGGCGGACCTCGCCCTCGACTCCCTTGGGCTGGTCGAAATGCTGTTCGAGATCGAAGACCGCTGCGGCTTCCAGATCGAAGACCCCATGCGTTTTCGCGAGATGGCATTTGCGGACATGGTCGCCGCCATCGAAGCCGACATCCGGGCCCACCACGGCGGCCAGATGCCCGACCTCACCGGCATGGGCCTGACCACCGGCGAAGCATGAACAAGGTGCTCGTCACCGGCCTGGGGATGATCACCCCCCTGGGCCCCGACCGCGACAGCACCTTCGCCGCAGCCCTCGCCGCCCGCAGCGCCATCCGCCCGGCCCCGGCCGACATCTGCGCCGGCCTGCCAAACCTGCTGACGGCCAGCATCGACACCGACCCGCTCACCCACCTGGACCGCCAGCACGCCGGCCTGGACCGCGCCACCCTGCTCGCGCTGGTGGCCGCCGACGAAGCCATGGCGCAAGCCGGCCTGCGCGACGCCATCCCCGATCCGGCCCGCTTCGGCGCCTACGCCGGCGTCGGCTTCGCGGGCGCACACACCCTCGACGCGATGTACTCGCGCTATTTCTCGGCCCTGCACAACGCCGACAAAACCGGCCGCAACGCCACCGTGATGCACCCGCTGTCGGTGCCCCGCATGATGGCCAACGCCCCGGCGGCGGCCCTGTCCATGCGCCACGGCCTGCGCGGCACCACCAACACCTACGCCGTGGCTTGCGCCTCGTCGGCCGTCGCCCTGGGCGAAGCCGCCCGGGCCATCGCTCATGGTTACCTCGACGCGGTGCTGGTCGTCGGCACCGAATCCATGCTGACGGCCGGCTGCATGGTCGCCTGGAACGCGCTGCGCGTCATGGCCCGCCCCGACGCCAGCGACCCGGCCGCCAGCTGCAAGCCCTTCTCAAGCGAGCGCAACGGCTTCGTGCTGGGTGAAGGCGCCGGCGCGCTGGTGCTTGAAAGCGAAGCCCATGCGCAGCGCCGCAACGCACCCGCCGCCCTGGCCGAGCTGGCCGGCTACGGCAGCAGCAGCGACGCCCACCACCTCACCGCGCCCTCGGTCGATGGCCAGGTGGCGGCCATGCGCGAGGCCCTCGCGCAAGCGGGCTTGGCGCCCGAAGACATCCACTACCTCAACGCCCACGGCACGGCCACCGATGCGGGCGACGTCATCGAGGCGCAGTCCATCCGCGCCGTCTTTGGCGACGCCACCTCGAGGCTGCCCGTGAGCTCCACGAAGGCGGTGCATGGCCACCTCATCGGCGCTGGCGGCGCCGTGGAGTTCAGCCTGGCCATCCTGGCCATGCGCCAAGGCAGCATCCCGCCCACCGCCAACCTGCATCACCCGGACCCCCGCTGCGACCTCGATCACGTCGCACTGACCGCCCGCACCGGTGCACGCCTGACCGCCGTGATGTCCAACTCCTTCGCATTCGGCGGCAGCAACGCCAGCCTGATCGCGAAGCAGGTGGCCGCCTGATGTCACCTCGGGGCACGGCCCGGATCTGGCCGAACTTCTGGCTCAAGACCTGGGGCACCACGGTCTTCATGACGCTGTTCTTCACGGCTTACATCCACCTGCTGAAGAACCCGCAAGGCCCCGTCACCGAAATGCCCACCAGCATCGTCGACGAATGGGTCACGCTGCAGCCCTGGTCGGTGATCATCTACGTGTCGCTGTGGCTCTATGTCTCGCTGCCCCCAGCGCTGATGGCGAATCGGGCTGACCTGGTCGGCTATGGCTGGCGCATCGGGTTGCTGTGCCTGATCGGGCTGATCACCTTCTGGATCTGGCCCACGGCCGTCCCACCCACGCACGTCGACTGGGCCCAATACCCAGGCATGGGCGTGCTCAAAGGCGTCGATGCCGCGGGCAATGCATGCCCCTCGCTGCACGTGGCCACCGCCGTGTTCTCGGCGTTCTGGTTGCACTGGATGTCGCCGTGGTGCGGCGGCGGCAAGGCCTGGCGCATCGCCAACGTCGTGTGGTGCGTGGCCATTGCCTACTCCACACTGGCCACCCGGCAGCACGTGTTCATCGACGTGTGCGCGGGCGCGGCGCTGGGCACGGCCATGGCCTGGCTGACCCGGCCCCGCCCTTTGCTGAGAAACTGACGCACCACCGCCCGACACCCCTGAACCGAGCCACGCTGCCATGACCGCCATGACCGAGTTGAGCTACCCGATCGAACTCCAGCATTCGGACATCCTGGCGCTGATGCCCCATCGTGGCGACATCCAGTTCGTGCACAGCGTGCGCATCCTGGCGCACAACCACTACATCGGGCGCGTGCGCTGGCGCAGCGACCTCGCCCTGCTGCAGGGCCACTTCCCCGGCATGCCCGTGGTGCCCGGCGCCCTGCTGGTGGAAGCCACCGCGCAGGTGGCCGGCGCCGGCATGCTCGGGGGCGACCCGTACACGCGCAGCATGGGCGCCGACCACATCGGCATGCTCGCCGGCATCCGCAAGTGCTCGTTCAAGGCGCCGGTGCTGCCGGACGAATGGGTGGAGGTCGAAGTCCGCTCGCGCCAGATGTCGCCCACCGCGGCCCAGGTCCTGGCCGAGTTGCGCGTCGGGGCCGAAGAAGTCGCCTCCATCGAGATACTCGTCGTCAACCTGCCCAAGCAGGACGTGATGCAACAAATCCAGGCCAGGAGCCCCTCAGCATGACCCGCGCGCCCCGCAACACCGCCGCCCTGCTGGCGTCAATCGCCCTGTGCGCTTCGATGGCAGGCCATGCCCATGCCGCCGAGCAGGGCCGACCTGAGCAGCAGCCAGGCAGCACCGAGCTGCCGCGCTGGGAATGGGGCCTGGGCGTGGGGGCCGTGCACGCACCGGCCTACCTGGGCTCGTCCGTCTACCGCAACCACCTGGCCCCGCTGCCCTACTTCGTCTACCGGGGCGACAAACTGCGCGCCAACCGGGAAGGCGTGGGGCTGGGCCTGGTCGACACCGACAACCTGCGCCTGGACCTGTCCCTCAACGGCGCGCTGCCGGTGCGCTCGTCGGGCACCGCCCGCGAAGGCATGCGCGACCTGCCGCCCATGGTGGAAGTGGGCCCGGCACTGAAGTACCGCTTCATCCGCGAAAACGGACGCTACTGGGGCCTGCACTGGCCCGTGCGCTACGCCTTCGGGGTCGATCGCCATGGCGTGGACCACGCCGGCTGGATCAGCGACCCCACGCTGCGCATCATCGAGCCGCTGCACATGGGCGGCCTGCGCGTCGACTTCGGCCTGGACGTGGGCGTGAAGTTCCAAAGCGAGCGCTTCAACAACCACTACTACCAGGTGCGCAGCAACGAGGCCACCGCCCTGCGCCCCGCCTACCGCAGCGGCGCGGGCTACGGTGGCACCACCATCAGCACGGGCCTGCTGTTCCGCTTCGACCAGTTCGTGGCAGGCGCCTTCGTGGGCACCGCGCAGCTGCAAGGTGCGCGCTTCATCGACAGCCCGCTGGTCGAGCGCAAGCAGAACCACTTTGGCGGCCTGGCCCTGTTCTGGGTCTTCCAGAAGTCCGAGGAGATGGTTCCTCAGGACCTGCAACGCTGACCATTGACCATGCGCGAGGCCGCCACCATGTCCGCCCTGGCCATGATGATGCACATGCTCATGGAGCGCCTCACCCCTGGCGATCGCGCGCGCGTGCCCGAACCCGACCTGATCATGGACGCGCCCGAGCAGGTCGCGGCCTTCGCCCACTCCGGCGACCGCGACGGCCCCCTGGCCCCGATCTACCTCTACCTGGCCACGCAAGCGGCCAGCGCCATCCCCCAGGGCGGGCGCGTGCTGGACCTGGCCTGCGGCCCCTGCAACCAACTGGCTGTGCTGGCGGCCCTGCACCCCGACACCGAGTTCGTGGGGCTGGACCTGTCGGCCACCATGCTGGAGCAGGCGCGCGCCACGCTCGAGCGCGCCAAGCTGCGCAACGTGACGCTCGTGCAGGGCGACATGCGCACCTTGTCGGGCTTCGCCGACCACAGCTTCGACGGCGTGTTCTCGACCCTGTCGCTGCACCACCTGCCCACACCCGCCGACCTCGGACAAACCGGCCGCTCCGTGGCCCGCGTGCTGCGCCCTGGCGCGGGGGTGTTCCTGGCCGACTTCGGGCGGCTCAAGCGCCCGGCCACGCTCAGGTTCCTGGTTCAAGACCGCGAGAACGAGCAGACACCGCTCTTCACGCAGGACTACATGAACTCACTGCAGGCGGCCTTCAGCCTGAGCGAGTTGCGGCAAGTCATCCAGCCGCTGATGGCAACGGGGGCACAGGTGCAGGACCACACCACGGCGCTGGCGCCTTTCATGGTGATCATGCGCCGGGCTGTCGCGACCCCGTCATCGAACGGAGCCTGGGCGCAGGCCACCCGCGCGGCGTTCGCCACCCTGTCTGACTCCCATCAGCGTGACGTGCTGGCGCTGGCCAACTGGTTCCAGGCGGGTGGCCTGCCGCTGCCGTTGAGTTTGCAGCGCAGCGGCATGGATCAACCTCGCGGCAACCCGTCCACGAACGCAAGCAACTGACCCGGCTGCATCGCCACCCACGGCTCGCCATGCGTGAGCGGCTGCGTGGCGATGACGGCCACGCGGTCACCCGGCTGCGTCTGCTCGGCGAAATCGACCTCGACGTCCTGGTCCTGCAGGCGCGCCACGCCGAAGGGGTGCTGGCGCACGAGGTGATGCAGGTGGGTGCTGCAGTGCGCCCACAGCGCGTCACCCTGGCTGAGCAGGAAGTTGAAGGTGCCGTGCCTGGCCACCTGCGGCACCAGCTCGCGCAGCGTGTGCGTGAGCTCGTCCACATCGGGCAGGCTGGCGTGGCTCTTGGCCAGCTCCTGCATCAGCCAGCAGAAGGCGCGCTCGCTGTCGGTGTCGCCCACGGGCCGAAAGGCGGCGTGCAGCTTGGGGTGGAAGTCGACCAGGTTGCCGTTGTGCGCGAACACCCAGTAGCGGCCCCACAGCTCGCGCACGAAAGGGTGGCAGTTCTCCAGCCGCACCTCGCCCTGCGTGGCCTTGCGGATGTGCGCGATGACCTGCTTGCTCTTGATCGGGTAGCGCTTGACGAGGTCGGCCACGGGCGACTCGGCCGCCGGCAGGTGGTCGACGAAGTGTCGCAGGCCCCGGCCCTCGAAAAAGGCGATGCCGAAGCCGTCGGCGTGCTCGGCCGAGCGCGTGGCGAAGCCGGAGAAGGAAAAGACGATGTCGGTGGGCTGGTTGCCGCTCATGCCCAGCAGCTGGCACATGGAAGAACTCCGCGAAGGCTGCGCCACAAGGGTGAAAGCACGCAGCCCCAGAGTGTAGGCGCCAGGAGGCTTTCATCCCCCGGGAGACGGCATCCGCGATGGGGGATCGGACGGCTGGTCGGCCGGTGTGGCGGAGGTCATAATGCCTACCGCTAACTAACGGCACCCTTTTTAACCAACCATCTCTTTTCTGGAACCCCTGCCATGGCCTCCGTCAACAAAGTCACCCTCATCGGCAACCTGGGCCGCGACCCCGAAGTCCGCTACACCCCCAACGGCGCCGCCGTCTGCAATGTGTCCGTTGCCACCACGCGCAACTGGAAGGACAAGAACTCGGGCGACAAGGTCGAGGAAACCGAATGGCACCGCGTCGTCTTCTACGACCGCCTGGCTGAAATCGCTGGCGAGTACCTCAAGAAGGGCCGCTCCGTCTACGTCGAAGGCCGACTGAAGACCCGCAAGTGGCAAGACAAGGACGGCAAGGACAACTACACCACCGAGATCGTGGCCGAGCAGATGCAACTGCTGGGTGGCCGCGAAGGTGGTGGCGGCGGTGGTGGCGGCTATGGTGCCCAGGGAGGTGGGGACGAGTTCGGCGATGCGCCGGCACCGGCTCCGCGTGCGGCGGCTCCCCGTCCGGCACCGGCCCCGCGGCCTGCCCCGGCGCCTGCACCGAAGTCGGCCACCGGCTTTGATGACATGGATGACGACATCCCGTTCTGATCACGGCCTCCTGAGCTGATTCAGGAAACAAGAAGCCCCAAGGCAATGCGCGCTTGGGGCTTTTTTCTTGTTGATGCTGCCCTCCGCCATGGCACGCCTGTCTCGGATGAACGCGGAGTTGAAGGGTCACCCCTGGCTGCTCTGACTCAGCAGCAACTGCCCAAGCAGCAGCTTCTGACTGACCCCCTCGAGGTCCCTCAAGCGGTCGGCCTGCCCGTCTTCGATCTTGAACAGGATCAGCTCGTTGATGCCGGCAACGGTCGCCAGAACCAGCTCGGGGTCGAGGGGCGGCAGGGCTGGCATCTGCGCGCGCTCGGCGTCATAAGCCGCCAGCAGCACATCGGCAAACTGCTGCAGCACCTCTCGCTTGGCCTTCATGCCTTCGGTGCCCAGGTACAGGATGTCGATGTACAGGCGCTTCATCAGCGCCGACTGGCCCTGCATGAAGGACAGGTAAGCCTGGGAGCCCAGCTGGATGCGCTCCAGCGCAGACAGCCCCACGGCCCCTGAGGCCTCTTTCAGCACACCCAGGACCCGCGCGCTGTTCTCGCGGTACAGCGCCAGGAAGCAGGCTTCCTTGTTGGGGAAGTGTTGGTAGAAGGTCCGCTTGGACACCCCCGCCTCTCGCACCACATCGTCGGCATAGAGCTCCGACAGCGCTCGCTGCTCCAGGACCTTGGCCATGCCAGCGATCAGGCGGCTGCGCGGTGAAATGCCATCTTTCGTCAAGGCCATGAATGAGCGGGGAAACGCCAAAGCTGAGCGCCGATTATCGCGGTACACTTTTGTACCACTTTCCTCCGGTGTCGATGCGCCATGGCTTTGCAAAACGTTTGCCCCCCGTCAACCGCCCGTGTTTCCACCCAGGTCGCCATCGTCGGTTCGGGCTTCGGTGGCCTGGCCGCCGCCCATGAGCTGAAGCAGGCAGGCGTGCATGATTTCCTCATCCTGGAGCGTGCCGGCGACGTCGG
>Ga0208492_1000438_pt1 | contig 35437 bp, 32 predicted proteins | sample Subbioar_CSW14AB_FD_184820 | JGI IMG/M metagenome (GOLD analysis project Ga0208492, IMG submission 184820) | Serpentinite rock and fluid subsurface biosphere microbial communities from McLaughlin Reserve, California, USA - CR12Mar_CSW14AB (SPAdes) | ecosystem: Environmental > Terrestrial > Deep... | reverse complement strand
CTTCAATGCGTATTTCCCCATTCAACAGAGGCAATAACCCGCACAGGCTTTTTAAGAATGTCGATTTGCCCACACCATTCAGACCCACAATGCCTACAAAATCGCCGGCATAAAAGTCCAGGTCAATATCCCTGAGGATGGTAATATCCCTGCCCGCCTTTTTATACCCAAAGCTAGTTTTACGAACCTCTATTTTTTTTTCGCCTTTCATCTACCAGTGTTTGTTCCTGAACATTAAATATATTACCAGTGGCGCCCCAATCAAAGTTGTGATCATATTAAGCGGTAATGCCATGCTTTTGATCGCTGAATGACATAAGGCATCTGAAAATAACAGGATAATGCTTCCAATCAATATGCATGCGGCATAATGTGTTTGTTGCTTGGAAGAATTAAACACCATGCGCGACAAGATCGGAACCGCGATCCCGATAAAAGCAACCGGTCCGCAAAAGGCGGTGGTAAGCCCCGTCAGCACGGAGGAAATGAGGATCAGGTAAAAACGGCTCCTGTTAAAATTAATCCCCACATTCTGCGCGTAATTCTGTCCAAGTAATAAGGCATTAAGGGGTTTTATAAAAAACAAAAGGGCAAGGAGGCATACAAGTGAAAAAGGGACGAAAATAGAAAGGTCCTGATTGGTGGTATTGGCCAGTGAACCCATCCCCCATATCACAAAAGTTTTCAGATTGTTAGGGTTTGAAAAATACTCCAGAGCTGTTTGAATGGCTCCACAGATCTGGGAGAACATCAGCCCGATTAAAAGCAGCACAATGTTGCTGCTGACCTTTTTTGAAATAACCAGGATAAGCAGAGTGACGATCAGGCTGCCTGTAATGGATGAAAGAACAATAAAACTTTTCCCGATAAAAAAATCCGAAAATAAATGGAGGGCGTTTCCGGTCAGGATACTAACCGCTACCATGAGCGAAGCCCCGGAACTAATTCCTAAAACATAAGGGCCGGCAAGCGGGTTTCTGAAAATAACCTGGAGGATCAACCCGGAAACAGCCAAGGTGCTCCCCGCAATAATTGCAGTAATGGTTTTTGGAACACGCAGCTGCCAGAAAATAAAATTATGCTCTGTTATTTCGGATGAAAGGATGTTCTCTGTACCACCGTAAAATAAACTCAGGAAACAGCCCAGAATAAAGAGGAGAATGAGCAGTATATATTTTATAGTGGAATTATCTTTCAAGAGGAAGTAAAAATATCAATAAATTTTTAAAGCGACAGATTGCGCTGATTCCGCAGATTAAAACTGTTTTTAGTCTCAGGAGAAAATTCAAATCCGTGTGATCTGCGGCAACTACTTTAGTTGCTCGTAATAATAAAAATCCCTTTTTATCCGCGTTTTGAGTTCGGGATGGAAGATCTGTACCAGGTCGCTCAGGATCCTGTCAGGATAGATCATCCCGGTTTCCCAATAATTGCTGTAACCTTTACTGTTTGTGACTTTTGTATTATTATACAGGTTCCCGGTTTTATACGCCCTGAATTCCGCATAGCGGGTTTCGTACCCGAGTAATTCTTTTTTTGTTTTGAGCGTGGAAAGATTGATCCAGAAATCAGCGTCTTTTGCTCTCGCGAATACCTGTTCAAAACTCAACGGAAGACTTCCGAACTTTGTATCATCTTTCCACAAATAAGTTGCGGCGGCGTCATCCAGAAGCCTGGCAATGTAACTCTTTCCGCCGGGCATATACCATGAATCACTGTACTTAATTTCACTGAAAACCGAAGGTCTTTCACTCGTTTTAGCCGCGATCTCTTTTAATTCGAAGTAGTTTTTTTCTACAAGATTAAAAATGGAGTCGGCCTGTTTTTTTCTGCCAACAAAAGCTGCGAAAAACTTTATCCATTCGGCCCGTGCAAGCGGATTTTCTTCCAGGTGATCAATGCTGATCGCAACGGGTATCCCGGTTTGTTCCAGCTTTTTATCCTTATCTCTTTCACCTTCTCCCATTCCAAACGTAAAAATAATGTCAGGCTTTAAAACCACAGTTTGTTCCAGGTCCACCTGGGGAGATCGCGCCAGTTCTTTTAATTTGCCCTCATTAAATTTGCGCAGAACGACTGGATTGTTCACGTAATCAATATTATCAATGGCAGCGAGTTGATCTTCTGCTCCCAGCTCACAGAACATCGTCGCGTAAATACTGCTCAACGCAGCTATTTTATTGCAGGAGCTTTTGATCAGGATCGCGTTTTGAGGAAAATGGTCAGAAGCGGAAGAATCCGTATAAATTACAAAGGTGCTGGTGGTATCGTAATTTTTTCTGTCGCCGAACAAATAAACAAGCGTAAAATTCTCCTTTTCACGAATGGCAAAACGCCTGGCATACTTTACCGGACTGTTCTTTTGGATAGAAAATTCCCTGTGGTCCTTCACCTCAACCGGATCGCTGCAGGCGAAAAACGCGACCAGAACAGGTAAAATAAAATGTCTGAGTTTAAGTACCATAAAATTGTATTTCAAAAATGCTTCCGCGGGGTTGATTGTCTTTTACCCTGATGGAAGCCTTGTGTTTATTCAGGATATAATTTACGATGTAAAGCCCAAGACCAGTACCTTTGGAAGTACGGGTCTCTTCATTGCCGGCCCTGTAGAACTTTGAAAAGATCTTTGTTTTATCCACCTCGCTGATACCGCATCCCTGATCACTCACCTTAAGAATGGTAGTACCCTTATTGTTTTCCAATTCCACCTGGATTTGTTTCGTTTCTCCTGAATACTTGAGCGCATTGTCAACCAGGTTGGTTATTACGGAAGGAAACGCATTTAGATCTATTTCCTCATGTATTCCGGGTGTAACATTATATGTAAGCTCTCCGGCGGCGAGTTCGTTCTTATAATATCTTTTTAAAAGCGCCTCTATAAATTCTCCCAGATCCTGTTTTTTTCTTTTGGTAATAAACTCACCTGTTTCAAGACGGCTCGCCAGCAAAACATTATCAATGAGCATATTTAAACGTTCCGTTTCCAGCAAAGCATTTTTAATTAGTTCCTGCTGTATGTTTTCGGCAAGTTTTTGTTTTTGCAGGGTTTGTAATTGTAATTTTGTTGCCGCAATGGGTGTTTTAAGTTCGTGGGTGATACTCAGGAAAAAGTTCTTTTGCTGGTTGTTTAAAAATGTTTCTTTATCGTAGGCCTGTTTTATTTTATAGATCCCAAACAAAAGCAGGAGAAGAAATACCGTGCCTTCGCTCACGATCATGATGGTCTGCATTTTCTTCCTGTGATGCAGCACCGCGATATCCACCTTTAACTGGTCCGCATCTGTTGAAGTGAGCTCTATGAGTTTTTGCTTTTCACTGATGATCTTATCATTTTGCTTTACGAGCAGAATTTCCCACCATAAAAACTGCATTATGATATACCCGAAGAGGATACTCAGAATAAGTATGGAGCGTGATCTAGCTTTCATTTGGCGCTACTTCGGGGAACTGAATAAGGTTTTCTATTTGTGTCAACACCTCCGCGGAGTGTTTAACAGAATCCACATCTTCAACAGTTAAATATAACTTATTGTTTTGTTCTTTTAATGTACAAAGGTTAGGGTATTTTTGGACGTAAAGCAGGGATGCCTGGAACATAGGGCTAGAAAAATATTCGCTTTGCTGTTTGTTTAAAAAGTAGGCCAGCATTTTTTTGTTTTTTAACGTGAGTTTTTCAAATCCTAAACGCATGGCCTTCCAGCGCAAGCGCACCACGTTGATAAGCTCTATCGCCTCGGCAGGAATTGGTCCGAACCGGTCGCGCAGATTCTTCTCAAACAAACCCAGGTCCTCCTCTTTTGTAATATTATCCAGTTCCCTGTATAACATCAGACGCTCTGTAAGGCTGCTCACATAAGTATCCGGGATCAATAGCTGAAGGTCCGTATCCACAACCGTATCTTTCACAAACTGCCTCGAAAAAACAGAATTATCTGTTACCTGGCTGCTATCTACCATGTCTTTATACCAGTCTTCTTCTTTTAGTTCCTCTACCGCTTCATTCAATATTTTCATATAGGTATCAAATCCCATATCATTAATAAAGCCACTTTGTTCTCCGCCCAGCAAGTTACCAGCTCCGCGGATGTCCAGGTCGCGCATGGCGATCTGGAAACCACTACCCAGGTCGCTGAAATCAACAATCGCTTTTAACCGCTTGCGCGCTTCGCTGGTTAATAAGATCTGCGAGGGCGCCAGCAAATAACAAAATGCCTTTTTATTACTTCTTCCCACACGACCGCGCATCTGGTGCAGGTCACTCAACCCGAAGTTCTGGGCGTCATTAATAATAATCGTGTTGGCGTTGCTGATATCCAGTCCGCTTTCAATAATTGTTGTGGCAACCAAAACATCGTAATCGCCTTCCATAAAACCAAGCATTACGTCTTCAAGTCTGTCTCCCGGCATCTGCCCATGACCGATCGCAATGCGTGCGTCCGGTACAAGACGTTGTATGATCCCCGCTATTTCGGTAATATTCTGTACTTTATTGTTTACAAAAAACACCTGTCCGCCCCGCGCCAGCTCATAGCTTATGGCATCGCGGATCAGCTCTTCATCAAAGGTATGCAGCTCTGTCTGCACCGGATAGCGGTTTGGAGGCGGTGTGGAAATGGCAGACAAGTCCCTAGCTCCCATTAAACTAAATTGCAGGGTCCTTGGAATAGGAGTGGCAGTAAGTGTTAACGTATCGACATTGCTTTTGAACGTTTTCAATTTATCCTTCACTCCTACTCCGAACTTTTGTTCCTCATCAATGATCAGTAATCCGAGGTCCTTAAACTTTACATCCTTGCTTACAAGCTTATGTGTTCCTATCAGGATGTCGATCTTTCCCTCGGTAAGGCGTTTAAAAATCTCTTTTTGGTCTTTTGCCGACCTGAAACGGTTAACGTACTCCACCGTGCAGGGCAGATCACGCAGACGTTCTTTAAATGTTTTGTAATGCTGGTAGGCAAGAATTGTAGTAGGTACAAGCACCGCTACCTGCTTGCTGTCGCATACCGCTTTAAAGGCGGCCCTGATGGCAATTTCCGTTTTACCAAATCCAACATCCCCGCATACGAGGCGGTCCATTGGATGCGGCTTTTCCATATCGCGCTTAACATCACGTGTTACTTTTATCTGGTCAGGTGTATCCTCATAAATAAAAGACGCTTCCAATTCGTGTTGCAAATAATTATCCTTTGGAAACGAATGGCCCGGTTTGGCTTTACGCTGGGCATATAATTTTATAAGGTCGTAGGCAAGCTCTTTTACATTGCGCTTCGTTTTTTGTTTTAACGTCTGCCAGGTTGTGCTGCCCAGTTTATCAATGCGTGGCACCTGGCCTTCTTTCCCGCTATACTTGCTGATGCGATGAAGGCTATGAATACTTACATAAAGCTGGTCATTATCACGAAACAATAACTTTACACTTTCCTGCTCTTTCCCATTAATGTTAAGTTTGTGTAAACCTGCAAACCGGCCTATCCCATGATCAATATGGGTAACATAATCTCCGGGGTTTAGCGTAAGCAACTCTTTAATAGTAAACGCTTCCGCGTTCTTATATTTAGCTTCTTTTAACCTGAAGCGGTGGTACCGTTCAAAGATCTGGTGGTCGGTATAAACAGCCAGCTTCAGGTCATCATCCACAAACCCTTCATGAATATTGAGCGGCAGGTGATCGATCAGTGTTTCATAAGTACGGTGCTCTTTTACTAGCAGATCATTAAAAATACTAATGAGCCTGTCGGCCTGCTTTACGTTGTCGGTTAAAAAATAATTATGATAGCCTTTGCTTTTATTTTCCTTTAAATGAGAGATCAGGAGTTCAAAGTTCTTGTTAAATGCGGGCTGCGGACGTTGATGAAACTGTAGTGTTTGTGAAGAAAGAACAGAAGAGATGCCAAATTCAAAACAGGTATAATTTTTGATCAGGGCCTTTATTTCTTCTGCATCTGCAAACAGTTTCTGCGGCGGAACCTGTTTTACTTCGCCCTGATATGTATCATACGCTTTGAGGGCGGAGGCGAATTTTTTATCAAACACATCGAACATGTATGTAGCATCTTCAATTATTAAATAGGTACCCGCACTGTCAAAATAATTTAATAGAAGGGCCTTATCCTCAGTAAATAAAGCAGAATTGATATTAGGAATGATCGTAACAAAATCAAAATTTGCGGTAGATAATTGTGTGGAAGGATCGAAGGTTTTGATAGCTTCCACGTCATTTCCAAACAACTCGATTCGGTACGGGAATTCATTTGCAAAAGAATACACATCTATGATGCCTCCCCGGATACTGAATTGTCCCGGCTCAAACACAAAATCAACGTGTTCGAAATTGTAGGAGCTTAAAAATTCTGAAATAAACCCGATAGACAGCTTCTCTCCCTTTTTGATCTGAAGCGTATTTTGATGAAGCTGTTTTTTTAGCGTAACTTTTTCGCTTAATGCCTGGGGATAAGTAACAACTACCCCTTTAAAATTTTCTTTGGAAAGAAGGTTGAGCACTTCCGCTCTTTCCTGGATGTTGGCATTGGTCGTTTTCTCAACCTGGTAAGGCTGTTTATAGCTTTCCGGAAAAAAAAGAACTTTTTCCCCGTGAACAAGCGCGTCCATATCATTAAGAAGATAAGCGGCTCGTTCTTTGTCAGAAGCGATGATGAGCAGATTTTTTTGTTTTCGAAAAACGTGGCTTTGGACCAGAAAAGACAAAGAGGACCCGTTTAAACCCCGGAACCAATAGTTTTCACCAGGATTTATTGTTTTTAGTTTTTCATCGAAAATCCCTTCCAGGGACTTATTAAGTAACATTTTGGCGCCGAAAGTACGCATATTCGTGCGAAAAAATAAAAAACGCTTTAAAAAAGGGCGCTTTTAAAGGTTATTTAAGAATTTTACCACTTATATAAAAAATCTTACCACCACGTAAATCCCCCCCTTTTTTAACATTAATCTTATGGCATATTCTGTTAAGTCGTTTATATTTGTTAGACAATTAATTAACTAAATATAATTTTAATTTAACGTCATGAAAAAAAATTTACTTATCGCGCTCGGATTTGCTTTTTTAAGCGGAAGCGCTTTTGCGCAATTACCAGTGAGTACGACTCCTCAAAATAAAGGGGTGTTACTTGAAGAGTTTACCGGTATTCATTGCGGATATTGTCCTGATGGCCACGTAAAAGCCAACCAGATTCACGATGCAGACCCAACCCATGTGGTTTTGGTAAATATCCACTCAGGATCTTTTGCTAACGCCGGTACCGGCGAAATTGACTTTAAAACAACCGATGGAACCGCTATTGATCAAATGCCTGGTCAATCGATTTCAGGTTACCCTGCAGGAACCATTAACCGCAGAGTTTTCTCAAGTCCTCAGATAGCCGGTGGAATGGCGCAAAGCCGTGCAAATTGGGCATCCAGGGCTAATACTGTTAAAACAGAAGCTGCTTATTGCAACGTGGCGCTTCAGGGTACTTTAGATCCTCAGACCCGTGTATTAACCGTAAATGTAGAGGTTTATTATACAGCTAACGGTGCAGCTGCCACAAATTCGCTGAATGTTTTCTTATTGGAAAGCGGTATCCGTGGCACACAAAGCAACTATGGTAATCCATACTGGAATCTGAGCAATTATAATTCAGATGGAACATATAACCACAACCACGTGCTGCGTAAAGCGATCACACCAACTTTTGGTATGACAATCCCAAATACAGCATCCGCAACATTATTTACAACTACGTTAACATATACACTCCCTACCTCTTATGGGGCTGCCGGAAAAAGCACAGTTCCAAAGTTTGAGAACCTGGAATTAGTTGCTTTTGTGACTGAAACCGACCGTAACGTGATTAACGTAGCAGAAGGCCCTGTTTCTTTATCGAAAGATATAAAAGCGGTTTCAGCAGTTTTACCAACAATTATTTGCGGCAATAGTTTATCTGCAGTTGTAACGGTTAAAAATACCGGTTTGTCAACTATTACCACGTTAACAGTTACTCCTTCTGTAGATGCGGTTGCTCAAGCTGCTACACCATGGTCTGGAAGTATTTTACCTGGTGCAACCACTACGATCGCACTGAATAACATAACTGCTACTAACGGTGGCGGACATGCTTTTACCTATGTTGTTACCGGAGACGATTACACATTAAACAATTCGGGCACAGGTAGCTTTTATTTAGCTTCAAATTATCAGAACACTCCGGTTGCCGAAGGATTTGTTTTAGGTGCTTTTCCACCGGCTTCATGGGCTGTTTCAAATCTTGACAATGGTCCGGCCTGGTCACGCAAATCCGGAACTGGTTTAGGTGCTTACAATTTATCGACACAATCCGCTAAATATGACTTCTTCAGCAATACCGTTATTGGCGACAAAGACGAACTGATCTTGCCTCCAATGGATCTTAGCGGTACAGCTGTTCCCGACATGTTTTTTGATCTGGCCTATGTACAACGCACAACCAACAGCGATGATGGTCTGGAAGTATTTGCTTCTGATAATTGCGGCACTACCTGGACATCGGTTTATAATGCACATGGAGCGTCTTTAGCAACAGCCGCACCGGATCCTGCCGCTTACCAGCCAACCTCTACAAATCCGCAGGACTGGAGGACAGAGTCATTCACACTTCCGGGCTTTAATAAGCCGAATGTGCTTGTAAAATTTGTTGTAACCAACGATAATGGTAATAATCTTTATCTTGACAACATTAACCTTGTTCAATCTGCTCCGGGCACTGTAGGAATAACAAAAGTAAATGTACCTCAGCTGCTTGTATCTCTTTATCCTAATCCGACGCGTGGCGTTACCAATATTACAGTTAACACCAAAGTTGCGGGTGAAGCAAAAGTTACTGTTACCAACATGTTAGGTCAGGTCGTTACCAACAAAACCACCGCATTAACAGAAGGATCAAACAGCATCACATTCGACATGAGCGAATATACTGCTGGTATCTACAATGTAACCGTTAATACAACCAACGGTTCTGTTGTTAGAAAATTAAACGTTACAAAATAAAAAATACTACCCGGGATAGAGCTGTGACAAGCAGCTCTATCCTTTAATTAAATCAAAAAATGAAAAAAATAATGTCCTTTGCCCTTACGGCGCTCTCTGCAAATTTGTTCGCACAATCCACGATCCAGTTAAAACATGTTCAGGAAAGTGCTGTACTGGCTCCAAATGCCACCGTTTTTGTTACAACGGTTGCGGAAAGCAATACAAAAGTTGATTTTGATATTAAAAATACGAGCGCTAACACGCAGTATTATAATGCTAAACGGTATGATGTGATCCTGAATACAGGCGCCTCAGCTTATTTTTGTTTTGCCGGTAACTGTTATGGCGATCAGACATTTGTTTCTCCAACTTCTATTACCCTCACCGCCGGGCAAAGTGCCTCTGAAATTCCAGGTTCGTTTAACATTCTGACCTCTGACCTGGATGAAGGCCAGGTTGTAGGATTAAGTGTTGTGAAATACACGTTTATTAATACAGCTAATGCGAGTGACTCCGTACAGGTTACAATTAAATATAACGGAACCACAGTAAGTGTTAAAGAAGTGGCTAAAACCTTATCTTCTTTTGAGATCTTCCCGAATCCTGCAAAGGAAACAGCTTCCATTCGTATAAATTCACCAAAATCAGTTGAATCGACTCTTTCACTTTTTAATTCATTGGGAGAATCGGTTTATCAAAAAGTTATTGCAATTACAGAGGGGAAAAATAAAATTGACCTGAACGTGGAGAATCTTCCTGCAGGGGTTTATTTTGCAAGTATTAAAACAGGTGACTCAACTATTAGCAAAAAATTAATCATTAACTAATCGGTTTTACCTGTCAGGTATTTTTTAAGCCCGGTTCACCGGGCTTTTAATTTTACCACAGCTGAGTTAAATGAAGTTGAAGACATATCAAATAAAACTATATAACCGCCATTTTTAACGCCACACTAATGCGTCTATGAGGAAAAATGCAATATTAATTTCCGGCCTTGGAATTGTGGCCTGCCTGCTTATATCGGCTTCGGTGAATAAGTCCAGCTCGGGAGCGCCGCCATCACACACAGGCGCGCCTGGTGAAATGACCTGCGGGGTATCTGGCTGTCACGATGACAACGGATTAAATAACGGAACAGCAACTCTTGAGATTGAAATAGGTAACAAGGAAACAGCCGTTAGCCCTGGAAAAACCTACCCGGTAAAAATCAGGATAAAGGACAGGAAAGTGTCCCGGTTCGGATTTCAACTGGTAGCCCTGGAGTCGGAGAGCCTGGAAAATTGCGGCGAACTGCAAATATGCGATTCCGTAAGAACAAAATTAGTGGCAAATGCTTACAAACTTCAGAACAGAAAGTATGCTACCTATACATTTAATGGCACAGATACACTGAAAGAAGGAATGTCGGAATGGATCGTTAACTGGACGGCGCCGCGAGACCTGAAAGAATCTGTTAGCTTTTATGTCGCCGCGGTTTCTGCGAATGATGATATGTATGATAAAGGCGACCATGTGTACACAAGCAAATTAAACCTGCGTCGTAAAAAAAATTAAGATGAAGAATAAACCAACGTTCGTAGCGGTTGTGTTAGCAGCAAGTACATTGTTGTTTGCGAATTATACTGTTTTAAAAACGGCCGGATCACATCCCGGAAGCACCGGCGCGCCGGGAGACCTGACATGCGCCCAGACCAGTTGCCATAGTGATGCCCAGGTAGTTCAAGACCCTGTTGGAATTAACACCCTGTTGTTTTCCAGTTCAGATTCTACTTATATACCAGGACAGACATACACGCTGACACTACAGGTAGTGAGTTCGCATACCAGTAAATTTGGATTTGAATTAACCGCGCTCCGTGATTTTAATAACACCAACACCGGTACACTGGGGATCCTTGAGCCAATCCGCACCCAGCTGATCAACCACACTCTGGGTACTGATCTCCGGACATCTGTTACGCATGAAACTGCCGGGACCGTGAGTCTCTCACCCGGATTTACAGAATGGAAAATGAAATGGACAGCGCCTTCAACAAATGCCGGACCCATTACCTTTTATTATGCGACGAACTGCACAAACAATAACAGCCTGGAAACCGGAGACATCATTTACCTGTCCTCATTTGGAATTAAACCCGCGCTCACAACAAACACGGACAAAGTTAACTTGGATGACATTAACGGGCTTACCGTTTTTTTTAACCGCGATCTTCGTGAAATTATCCTGAATTACGGCCTTTATAAACCTGCGCAGGTAAAAACACTGGTGAGCGACTGTAAAGGAGTCGCCATTTTTGAAGGGGTTTCCTCTCTGAAATCAGGAGAACAAAGCGAAAAAATTAAGCTTTCTCCGGAGTACACAAAAGGAACCTACATTGTCCGGATCATAGCAGGTGACGATGCCGTGACGAGAAAAATAATCATCGATTAAATAATATCCATTTGAAAAATAATTCAGATTGGACTAAATTGTTTTTCAACGCAGCTGTTGTTGTATAAATTAAGATGGTCCGTTCCGATTCTATCGCCGCAGTATCAATTTTTAACGCGATTCTTTTGTTCTATCGGGCTTAGTTCATTATATTTGGAATTAGAAAATATCTATAAAACAGCGTATTCACTGTAACACATATCCATCAACTTTAAAACAATAAATACTCCGATCATGAAAAAACACTTACTTATTCTTGCTCTTTTATTCTTCCTGTATGAATTTAAGGCGCAAACCCCACGCATGTGCCTTTATGAAGAATTTACCGGTGAAACCTGTCCTCCCTGCGCATCAACTAATCCTGCTCTGAATGCGACACTGGCAGCGAATGCTTCTAAGATCGTGGCCATTAAATGGCAGGTACCGATTCCTTCAGCTCCCACAAAGACCTGGTCGCTCTACCAGACAAATAAGGCAGAAATTAACTGGAGATACGGTTCAAATGGTTATGGCTATGCAAGCCAGGATAATGCGACCGCGCCTGTTACCAGTCCGGGTATAAACTCTGCTCCATCAGGACGTATAGACGGTCAGCACCAATGGATCTTCGGAGCGACTTCCGATCATCCTGTTACCCTCACCAACGCGGTTATATCAACGGCTCAATCTTACACCTCCGCCTTTTCAATCACCATGAACCGTGCCTGGAACAAAACCTGCACCGCGATAAATTTAACAGTAACCATACAGGCTACCGCGCCTTTTACATCGGTAGGAGCGCTTATTTTCCGCACAGTGATGGTAGAGCGCAATATCCAGTTTTCCGTGCAGCCGGGAACAAACGGTGAAACACATTTTGAGGATGTAGCCATAAAATCTTTTCCAACATTACAGCAGGGAACTCCTATGGCAAGTACATGGACACTTGGGCAAACACAAACATTCACCATGAGCTGCCCTCTGCCATCTTATACACGAAAAAAAGACGAAGTGGCCCTTGTCGGATTTATCCAGGATGATGGCAATAAAAAAGTTGCCCAGGCAGCACGAGCTGATAAAGCAGCGATCCCGGACGATGCCATATCAGGCGTTTCGGCACAGGTGGACCTTACCTGTACAGGATTAATTACTCCAACCGTAGAACTTAAAAACGAAGGTCTTTTAAACTCAATTACAGTTTTAACCCTGACGCCTTACATTGATGGAGTAGCAGGAACACCCGTGCCATGGACCGGGAATCTTGCTCCCGGCGCTTCCACGATCGTAACCTTGAACTCTGTTACCTCACCCGCGCTTTCAGGCAATCATACTTTTTCAGTAGACATAGATATGTCAATCCCGGTTTACAATCTTATTAAAAATGCAACAAAAGTGAACTACATGGTGGCGGCTAATTACCAGGGAGCTTCCGTATCAGAAGGATTCACCACCAGCACTTATCCTCCTCCGGGATTTGGCGCCATTAATAAAGATGGCGGCCCGGGATGGTCGAGAAACAACCTTACCGGTGGTTACAACCTGAGTACTGAATCTACAAAATATGACTTCTTTACAAATACCGTAATCGGTGATAAAGATGAGCTCTATCTTCCTCCGATGGATTTCTCGCAGGCTTCAGGCGCCCAATTATTCTTTGATGTGGCTCATGCGCAGCGTAACACGAGCAGTGTTGACCAGCTGGACATCCTGGTATCTGACAACTGCGGGATCAGCTGGACAAATGTATATAGTAAAAACGGCGCTTCGCTTGCCACAGCCGCACCTGTCGGCAGCGCTTATTTTCCTGACTCAGGCGACCCTGCAAGCTGGAGAACCGACCAGGTTGACCTTAGCACATTGACCCAACCGGATGTATTAATTAAGTTTGTTACTACCAGCGACAATGGAAACAACCTTTACCTTGACAATATCAATCTCTCTTTAACAACCGGTATAAAAGATCGTTCATCCACTTCATTAAAAGTGAGCCTGTTTCCAAACCCGGCAAATGGCACCACACACATTATGATGAACGCGATGAAAGCGGGAGCCGCAAAAATTACAGTGATAAACACACTGGGCCAGGTAGTTTTTGTAAAAGATCTAACCCTTGCCGAAGGCACCAGCACTTTTCAACTGGATGTGAAGGATTATGCTGCCGGGGTTTACAGTGTTCTTATTGATTCCAAAAATGGTTCTATGGTTAAAAAACTAACTGTAACCAGATAAAGGAATGTGTTCGAAAATCTAAAAGCCTTACCTAAAACGGTAGGGCTTTTTTATGGCAGAAAAGGACGGTGTTGGTTCTAAACTGCTGGTAAGTCCTTCGCCGGAAGTCCTCTGAATACCGCCAGAGTTAAAAACATGTCGATTTTACACACTTTCAGGACCAAAAGATTTTTTAGATTAAGGGATTATCACTAAATTGCCGTTCCTATTTAAAAATTAATATAGATGAAGAAAGCTCTTGGTTACATTTTAGTATTTTCTTTGTTTCTTGCCGGCCTGAACGCACAAAATGCTGTTTTCCAGATCACCGACCAGGAAAATGGAAACGCGATGGTGGTCAATAATGACATGTTCACTCATTTCACTACTAACGGTTCTACAGCTCATCACGAGTTTGAATTTAAAAACATCAGCCCGGTAACACAAACCATTACGATCCGGAAAAGTGAAATTCAAATCAATATAACCCCGTTACCGGATACAGCTAAAGCATACTTTTGCACAGGAGCTACCTGTTATCAACCAGACGTTATTAATGTTTCGGTAATATTAGCTCCCAATGAAGCCATGGTTTTCAGAGCATACCTTGATGAAGCCTCCGTGGCAGGTCAATCCGAAGTGAGTTATAAATTTTCCAGCGCGGGGCAGACTGTTATTTTTTCTCTGAAATACAATGCTGATCCTGTATCGGTTAAAAAGTATGCCGGTTTTAATTCAGGAGTGTCTGATGTTTTTCCTAATCCATGTTATGCTAAATCTTTTATTACCGTTAATTCTGCCGAAACCGGCGCAAATATGAATCTTACTCTCCTCAACTCTTTGGGAAGCATCGTTTCCTCCAAAGAAGTTGTTATGGTAAACGGGAAAAACACTATTAACCTGGAAACAGAAAACCTGAGTACGGGCGTTTATTTTGTGAGGCTTTCTAACGGCGTTTCCGTTGCAACCAGGAAAATTACAATCATCAATCAATAAAAACAAAAAACATGAAAAAACAACTATTAGCTTTAGCACTTTTAGGATCAGGTCTTGCCCAGTCGCAGGTGTGGACAGAAGATTTCAGTTCCGTTACTACCCCGGGTTTGCCTGCAGGGTGGATGCAGAATAATGTGGATGGCTTAACCGTAGCAGGTGGGTTAAGTACTTATAACTTTGGCACGAACGCGTGGGTGACCCGCGACATGATAGCTACTTTTCCTGCAAATGGTAAGGTAGCGGCAAGTACTTCCTGGTATAGCCCTGTAGGAACCTCCAATGACTGGTTGATAACACCTTCTTTTACCGTACCAGCCAACGCGGTTATCGAATGGGATGCGATGGCACTTGACGCTTTTTACCTGGACGGTTATCAGGTTAAAGTATCGAATACAAGTACTGCTGTTGCAAGCTTTACCAACGTGTTAACAGTTGGTGCTGAAAATGCAACCTGGACCAACAGAAGCGTGAACTTAAATGCTTATGCTGGTCAAACGGTATATATTGCTTTTGTAAACAACTCTAATGATAAATACATTTTATTTTTAGATAACATCAATGTAAAAGTGCCGCAGGCAAACGACGGAAATGTGCAAAGCATTACGGGTTTACCTCGTTACAAAGCAGGAGCAGGGAACCAGAATATCACCGGTTCGTTTAAATCTAATGGATTCTCACCGGTTAACACAGCTGTTTTGAATTACAACGTAAATAACGGAGCTGTTGTTACAGAAACTATCACTTTCGGAACGCCTTTAAATTATGGACAAAGTGCTGCTTATAATTTTACAGCACCTGCAAACTTACCATTAGGCGTTAATAAAGTTAAGACTTGGGTAACCCATGTAAATGGCATTAGCGAAGTAAACCTCGTAAATGACAGTGCATACACTGTGGTTTATATTGCATCGCAATCCGTTTCCAGGAAAGCTCTTATCGAAGAATGGTCGTCTTCTACCTGCGGACCTTGTGCGTATCTGAATGTGCAGCTTGGTTTTGATGCTTTAATCAACAGTAATAATGCAAATACAGGCGCTGACTTAAATATCATTAAATACCAGGTAAATTGGCCATCACCAGGCAACGACCCTAGTTATAATGCGCATTGCCTGGCACGTCGTATGCATTATGACGTAAATGCAGCTCCAACAACCATTATCAACGGTACAACAGAAATGCAGAATCATAGCCAGGCGGAGATCGATGCTGCCAAGCTGGAACCAGCATTTGCAAATATTACCCCTACTTTATCTGCCAAAGGTTCAACAAACGCTGCGGCAGCTACTACGATCGTAGCTTCTGCAACAATTACTCCTTTTGTAACTATCCCTACGAATTCTCCTTTACGCGTTTACCAGGCTATTATTCAATCTGACTATATGTATGCAGCATCATCAACAAGCCAGGATGCTTTTTACCACGTAATGCGTAAGATGGATGCGAATGGCTGGGGTGTTAGCACAACGGTTACTGATGGAACTCCTTTTGTAGTAAATTTTAGTCACAATGCATCTGCAGTGGCTGTTGATCCTACCACACCAGCTCAAATGACTTTTAATTCCTGGACAAGTAACCCGAACTCTCCTGCAACTCCAAAAGACATTGTTTACGAATATGTTGTGTTTTTACAGGATACTATCAGTAACGATATCCTTCAAAGCGCTTCATGGACAGCTTCAGTATCTGTTCCTGCTCCAACTGTTTCTACAGTGGGTGTTAAAGAACTTACCAATATTAACCAGGTGAGTATTTTCCCTAATCCGGCAAAAGAATATGCAACGGTAAGCATTACTCTTGAAAAAGCTTCAAGTGTTGGTGTTTCTATTTTTGATATTACCGGTAAACAGGTTTATACTAACGCTGAAACAACTCTTGATTCCGGCACTCATAATATGACGCTTAATACTTCTGAATTTGCCAGCGGAACATATGTTGTTGAGATAAAAGCAAACGGAGCTACCTTAAAAGAAAAATTGCTGATCAGTAAATAATACAGATCTTAAATTATTTTTATTTAAACCCCTGTTACATCTGTAACGGGGGTTTTTGTTTTCTAAAACAATCTTTGAAAGCGGCTTTAACTATGTGTATTTTATTCCGTTGTAATATCTGAGGATATTGAAGGGAGTTCAAAAATACAGGGCTTTCAACTCTTAAATAATTTAGTTTAAATTCTTTTTTTTTAGTTTCTTTACATCTTAATTTAAACACGGATATGGAATTATATTTAGACTCAGCCAATTTAAAGGAAATTGAAGAAGGCTTTAAGTTGGGTTTTTTGAATGGCTTAACCACCACTCCTACTTTTATGCAAAAGGAGGGAATTACGGATATTGACGGTACCATTGTGAAGCTGAGTAAAATTGTTCCTGTACTTCAGATAGAAGCGTTGGGGAATACCGCGGAAGAGGTGCTGGCAGAAGCAGAGCGTCAGCTGGCCCTGGGCCTCGACCCTAAAAAAACCGTGTTTAAGATCCCCGTTTCCCTGGAAGGCGTAAGAGCCTGTAAACTTTTAAGAGATAAGGGCTACCTCGTGAATGTACACCTCGTTTATACGCTTCAACAGGCTTATATGGCCATGCAGGCAGGCGCTACTTATGTTTGTCCACTGGTAGGGCGCTTACAGGATCAGGGGCATGACGCCCTGACCCTTGTGGAGCAATGTGTGGATGCAGTGGAAATATACGGGTACGATACCAAGATCATGTTTTCTTCGGTAAGGCACGCGGAACATGTGAGAAATGCCATTAATATTGGCGTTCATACCATTACCGTTCCATTAAAAGTATTAAAACAGCTTACAGAAAATAACTTCACTACTTTAGGAACTGACCAGTTTATAGCAGATACCCGCTTAATGATGGTTAAGGTAAAAGAAGCTATTAACGGCGTGAATCCTATTGTTCCGGAAGAAACAAATATCACCGACGCCATTGTAAAAATGACAGAATATAATTTTGGCGCCGTAACAGTTGTAAAAAAAGACGGCAGTATCAAAGGCGTATTTACGGACGGTTCTTTGCGTAAATTATTACAGGACAAAGGCCGTGATATTTTAAATAAAAAATTAAGCGATCTTGAATACCGCACACCTATTACCATTGAAGGCGGAGTGCTTTTAAACGAAGCCAACGTGATGTTTAAAAAGACTTCTGTCGACACAATTGTGGTAACAGAAAACGGCAAACCGATAGGAATGCTGGATATCCAGGATTTAAAATCTTAAACCAAATAAGCCCTTTTAAGGGCTTTTTTTATGACAGAACTTGAGAATTTATATGGTGTTTTAGGTGGCCGTTTTATTACGCCTGCAAACGAGATCAAAAACAAACTGCAGAAAATTAAGGCCTTTGTGTTCGACTGGGACGGTGTTTTTAATAATGGTGAAAAACAGTCCGGCGGTGGCAGCAATTTCAGTGAAGTAGATAGCATGGGACAAAACCTGCTGCGGTTTTCTTATTATTTAAAAAATGACGCATTGCCCCTTACGGCGGTTTTAAGCGGTGAAAAAAACGATACCGCTTTTTATTTTAGTGAGCGGGAATGCCTGACCTACTCGCTTTTTAAGATCCCTCATAAATTAGCGGCTCTTGAATTCCTGTGTGAGAAAGAACAACTCCAGCCTTCGGAAATGGCCTATTTTTTTGACGATGTTCTGGACATCCCTGTTGCCGAACGTTGCGGCCTGCGCCTGATGATAAACCAGAAAGCAAATCCTCTTTTTGTAAATTACTGCATAAAAAACGGACTTGTGGATTATTTAAGCGCTTCGGCCGGTGGATCTTTTGCAGTGCGGGAAACCACTGAATTACTCATTGGTTTAAATGGAAATTTTGACGAGGTAGTGGCGGGACGAAAAAATAATTCTGAGGAGTACCAGGCTTATATTCAGAAAAGAAGAAAAGTGAGGCCGGAGTTTTATACCCTGTCAGAAGATAAGATCGTAAATGTTCCCTCACCACTAAGATAACCACACTTAGCACACTTGCACTAAGAAATAAAGCAGGCAGTTTGCAGTTAGGCAATTTTAGTTATTCAGAAAGTTTAATCCGTATTCATATGGAAGAATTAAAATATCCAGTTGGTCATTATAAAGCGCCCGAAATTTTTACAAGCGAACTTTTAGCTTCTTATATTTTAGTGATCGAAGGTTTTCCTAAAAAATTAAAGTTGGCTGTGGAAGGCCTCACGACAGCACAACTCGATGTGCCATACAGACCGGATGGGTGGACCATTGCGCAGGTAGTGAACCATTGTGCAGATAGCCATATGAACGCTCATATCCGCGTGAAGCTGGCACTGACCGAAGAAACCCCGATCGTAAAACCTTATCGCCAGGAATTATGGGCTGAGCTGGCCGATGGAAAGATGCCGTTACATTTTGCACTGATGACTCTTGAAGGAGTACACGCCCGCTGGACCGCTGTTTTAAAGTCCCTTGACGAAACACAATGGAACCTGGGGTTTATACATCCTGAAAAAGGGAGAGAACTCAGTCTAAAGGAAGCAACGGGTTCCTACGCCTGGCATTGTGAGCATCACCTGGCGCATGTTCTTAATCTTAAAAAAAGAATGGGCTGGTAATCCAACAACACGCGCTCAATGTCCCGACTCCGCTCTACAGTGCATGATTCAATACAGAGGGAGCGGAGGCTCAGAGGTACAGCGTTTTTGTTTTGACGTGTTATGATAATTCGTCATCACGAGGAACGAAGCGATCTCCGGTTGACCCCTGTTCTGGTTGTATATTCCCTACGAAGCTCAGGTTAAACTTTAAAATTTAACTTTAACTGTTTATCTTTGAAGCCTGATGAACGAATTCAGGGAAGAATTCCTTATTAAATTATCCATTCCGGTTTACGCCATTGTAATCGGGCTGGAAATATTTTACAGTTACTGGCACGAAAAAAAATACTATTCCACAAAAGGCATACTTTCCAACATTTATTTAAGTGCGCTTAATTTCACCCTCGACATTGTGATCCGTGGTGTTTGCCTGGCGGTGCTCTGGTACTTCTACCAGTTTAAATTTACGGGGATCGACAAAACAACACATACTGTTTTGTATTGGTCAGTACTCCTTGTTTTCCAGGATTTTATGTTTTACTGGCTGCACCGCGTGGATCATTATTGCCGCTTATTCTGGGCGGTACATGTTACACACCATTCGTCTGAAGAATTTAATCTTACGGTCGGGTTCCGTTCTTCCGTGTTTCAACCTCTTTACCGTTTCATCTATTTTATACCCCTTGCTCTTTTTGGTTTTGATCCCCTGGATGTAATGTTCATGTATGCCGCCACACAGATCTTCGGGATCCTGATCCATACAAAAACCATCGGCAAACTTGGTTTTTTAGAATGGTTCATGTCAACTCCTTCACATCACCGGGTGCACCACGCCAGCAACATCAGGTACCTGGATAAAAATATGGGAATGGTATTTATTATCTGGGACCGGATTTTTGGAACTTTTGAGGAAGAAAAAGAAGAAGTTGTGTATGGCTTAACCAGCAATCTAAAATCCAACCATCCCGTTCATCTTGTTTTTCATGAGTGGAAAAATATTTTTAATGATCTTACAAAAAAGAAAGCGCCTTTGAAAGCCAAATTCATGTATGTGTTCGGACCTCCCGGCTGGAGTCATGACGGTAGTACCAAAACCAGCAGGCAGTTACGCAACGAGTTAAAAAACAAAGCCTCCCGCTGATGGCAAAACGAACGGCCGTTGAGCGTTTAAAGCACGTTAAAGAGTTATTAAAAATTGAACGGGACGAAGACTACCGCCTCTACAAAGAACTATTCCTCCGCGTTAACCTGGAACAGCGTAAAAAAAACGGAGTCACCTGGTATCCTGTTAAAATCAACAGCGAAGAACTGGGTTCCGGTGATCTGCTGCACCTTGAAATTGAAAGGACCTCACAACTTGATAAACCTCATCAATTCAGTTCCGGAAAAAATGTGAGCCTCTTCAGCAACCAACAAAACGAAACATTTGAAATTACCGGCACCATTAAATCTGTTTCTAAAAACAGTTTAAAACTGGTCCTGCACAGCGACGAGCTTCCTGACTGGTGTTATGAAGGAAAACTGGGACTGAATATACAGTTCGATGATAACAGCTACAACGAGATGCAAAAAGCCCTTGACCTTGTTATTAATGCCAAACACAACCGTGTTGCTGAATTGAGGGAAATGATCGAAGGCGCGATGCCCATTTCTTTTGAAAAAATAAATGAAGATGTTATTATTCCAGGGCTGAACCTTTCTCAAAACAGGGCGGTAAGGCATGTGTTGAGCGTAAATGACATTGGGGTCATTCATGGTCCGCCCGGCACGGGAAAAACAACGAGCCTTGTGCAGGCGATCCGGTTAACCTTACAGAATGAAAAACAAGTGTTGGTATGCGCGCCCACAAATTCTGCCGTAGACCTTTTAACTGAAAAACTCGTTGAGCTTGGCGTTGATGTGCTGCGGTTGGGTCACCCCGCACGTATGGCAGACGAACTGCTAAACAGCAGCATGGATGGAAAAATTTCTTCCTCCCCTTATTACAAGGACATAAAGAATTTGCGCCGGAACGCCGAGGAGTATTTTCGTATGGCGGGAAAATACAAGCGTGTATTTGGGAAAGAAGAGGCGCAACAACGTAGTGCTTATTATGCGGAAGCGAAAAATTGCATTAAGGAAGCGCGGCTTTTAGAAGATTTTATTGTGGATGAGCTTTTTAAAAATTCACAGGTGATCTGTTGTACGCCTGTAACGAGCACACACAGGGCATTGGCACGTAAACATTTTAATACTTTGTTCTTTGACGAGGCTTCGCAGGCGCTCGAGCCGATGATATGGATCCCGCTCATTAAATGCAAACGCCTGATCCTGTCCGGCGACCATTTTCAGTTACCACCAGTTGTAAAAAGCATGGAAGCAAAAAGAGGCGGCCTCGATGAAACATTGCTGGACAGGTGCATTGAATTAAAAGAAGCGGTGGTGCTCCTTAACAGGCAGTACCGCATGCATTCCGCCATTATGGGGTTTAGCAACGCCTATTTTTATAAGAACGGACTTATTGCCGATGAGACGGTAGCAGAACATACCCTGGTGAATGACGAAACCTCTTACCTCGGTAAAAGTATTGAGTTCATTGATACCGCCGGCTGCAGCTTCGATGAGATCCAAAATCCGGAAACCTTAAGTTTTTTCAATCCGAAAGAAGGGGACATTTTATTTAAACACCTGCAACAACTTCTTCTCGATTATTCCGCTCACACAGATCTCCCTTCGCTGGATGTCGGCATTATTTCTCCTTACAAAGAACAGCGTGAATGGCTGAATGAAAACATCCTTCATCAGGAATTGGAAAAAATCAAACTGAATTCGTTAAGTATAAAAACCATTGATGGGTTCCAGGGAGAAGAAAGGGATGTGATCTACATCAGCCTTGTTCGCAGCAACGATGCTCACGAGATTGGTTTCTTAAATGACCTGAGAAGGATGAACGTAGCGATAACGCGCGCCAGGAAAAAACTGGTTGTGATTGGCGACAGTGCAACTATTGGCTCCAGTGATTTTTACCAGGCATTTTTAGAATACTGTGAAAAACATGGCGTGTACAGGACTGCGTGGGAATGGGCTTAAGTACAGGAACAGCAGGCAGTGAGCAGTTGACAGAAACCAAACCACTAAGGCACCAAGAACATAAGAATCACTAAGTTATAGCAATAGTTAGCAGATACATGACTTTATTGTTTCACTATTCTTTTTATGGATCGTACTCCGCTTTCTTCGCGGATCGTAACAAAATAAATCCCGGTAGTTAAAAATTTCAGATCAAGAACATTCCGTGCCTGATCGGAAATAAATTCCATAAGTACCTGGCCGGAAAGATTTGTCAGAAAGAGCGTATACGATTTTGAATCCATTCTGTTCATTTCGACCGTTAATGTTTCGTGAAAGGGAACGGGAATGAGCCGGAAAGAAACGTGAGGTCTTTCGTTTTCATTCATTCCAACAGTAGCGCTGTTAAGTTTCATGATAAAGACATCCGTAATTCCTTTTGCGGTTAAATCGAACCCCGGGAAATTTGCCGCCGAATAAAAACTTCCTGTGCAATACAATGCGTTGGCAGGACCTATAGCGATCCCATATCCACTGTCCACATTTGAACCTCCCATGCCGATGGCCCATGGCACATTTCCGGTGCCCGGCTCTATTTCTGCAATAAAAATATCCGCGCTACCTGAGGACGACAATATGGTAGCTCCAAATGTTACAAAGCCGCTAAATTGTCCTGTTACAAAAATAGTTCCGTTTGCGTCCTGCGTTATCGCATTCGCTTGCTCATAACCACCCGCACCGAATCCTTTTACCCAGGCAACGGCACCTGTGAGAGCATCCCGCTTGGAAACATACAGATCCGCGCTTCCAGCAGAAGTGAGCGTTGTTGTTCCGAAAGCACAATTTCCTTCAAATTTTCCGGTGGTGTAAATATATCCATCATTACCCGCGACAATTCCGTTGCCGCTGTCATTCCCATCGCCACCGGCGGAATAGGCCCAGGTAACATTTCCGTTGCTGCCGTCATGTTTTGAAACAAATACATCCTGGTATTGTATAGATGACAAGGTATACGTGCCAAAAACCACATCGTTTTCAAAATAACCTGTCATATATACATTTCCCAAAACGTCACAGCTTACGGAAGTTCCGAACGAATAGCCTGCGCTTCCATACCCCTTTGCCCACAGCACATTCCCTGAAGCTCCGTCCGTGCAGGCCAGGAATATATTAAAGTTAGTGCCTACCGGCGTTACGGTAACCGTCCCGAAGCTGGCCACGCCCTGGAAATAACCACTCGTGTATACATTCCCCAGCGGGTCACTCGTAACTGAGAGCCCGCCATCGTATCCCGTGCCTCCCATCTTTTTAACCCAGATGATAGCTCCTGTAACCTGGTCCAGCTTCGCGATAAAGGAATCGGAACCGCCCAGAGAGGTCAGGGTAAACGTTCCAAAAATAACGGTGCCGCTGAATCTTCCGGTAAAGTAAACATTCCCTACCACATCACAGGTAACAGCAGTGCCATTATCTTCAAACTGACCGCCAATCTGCCTCACCCAGTTTATGTTGCCGTTGGAAGCATTGGCCTGTGTGATAAAAATATCTCCCTTTCCCATCGATGCGATCGAATAGGTCCCAAAAGCGGAGGTTCCGCTAAAAGTGCCAATGGTATAGATGTGGCCGGAAACATCTGCAGCGGTACAATTTCCGATATCACCCTCTGCGCCTCCCATCTGGGTGATCCATTCAGCCTGTGCATTTATATTTGTGATCCCACATATCCAGATAAAAAAAATAAAAACATGCCGCGCTTTTAAAAGAGAGCATAAATGAAATGGGATTTTTGTGATCCTGTTGGATCTTTTGTAAGGATCACATCCGGCAATAAAAACGCAAAAACATAAAAAGGCAAAAACTGCACGCATGGTTCTGATCTTTTAAACACCTGATAGCCCTCTTTTTTACAGGCTAACTTCCGGACTGTATAAAGCTATTGTTGTTCTTTTTATTCATGTATTTTAAGTTGGCGGCATACATGCCAATAAATACAAGGTCCATGATAATAAAAAACACCAGGCCAAAAGAAGACTGTTCTGCGCCGGGAGTAATTTCGATCCTGAAAAAAGCAGTAGATAGTTCCGCCAGGGCATACACAAAAAGACCAATTTTCTCAAGGCGCCACATCATGATCACGCCGATCAGGGAAAAAATATTTGCAATCACCATATACACGCACCAAATGCCTACCTCGCGCATAAATGGTACAGGATCTACTTCTGATAATTCCGGGTTTCTCTCAAGAACCTGCACCCAGGCCTTTTCTATCGTTGCTTCGTCAAAGGTCAGAACCACCGTTCCGAGAGCGCATATAAGAATCCACAGGCCGCAAGTTACAAAAGAAAAAATACAAAGGATCTTTAAAAAATCCGGGCGCTGCGGGACATTGGCAGCGTCGTTTTGATACATGTCGTAATTCGGGCTTTCCATATTTTCAATTTAAAAGGCTCGTAAAAATGCTAAAAAAAACGCGGAAATGCTAATAAACCAGGAGTTTTAAAAGCCTTTCGCCGCTTATTCCATGAACGGTAAAATAAAAACAGGAACCGGGGGATCCGGTTCCTGCAGTGATAAAGAAAATAAAAATAAAATTATTCTTTTCCTGAAAACGGGGGATATTTATCCGTTAAAAAAGAAAGGTAAATGTTTACGCGCATAGCCCAGCGCAAGGTCCCCACCACAAAACTGTGCATGCCTTTTGGAAATTCGCCTGTAATAAGAATAGCCCACCAGGCAATAAACAGGATAAACATGGTAGCAATAAGTCTAAAAAACAAACAGAACCCGTGAGGAATCAACACGTAAATAAACTGGAAAAACAACCGCAGCAAAAGCAGTCCCTGGTTTAATTTTTCAGGATACTGAATATTTAAAATGATCTTTTCATCCTCGGCATTTAAACCAAAGGCGGGATAACCATCTGATAAATTCATGATCCTCGCCTGCAGACGCGCGCTCCATTTTAATACCGAGATCTGGAAATCAAAGAAAGAACGCGGGTAAACACCTGTGAACAAAACAGCCCACCATGCAATAAATCCCAGGATCGCAGATCCTATTCCAATAAAAAACAGAAGGAAGGCATGTGGGATTAAAATGTAAATCTGACCGAAGAAAGTTCTTAGTAACAATTGACCTCTTGAATATTTGTCCTGGTGAACAATATTAAAAGCAAAATCTGTTGTCGGGCTTGGCTCGCTCATGGTAATTAAAATTTAATTGATTAATATCTAATGAATTTAAATGCTTTAAATTCAGAAGTCAACTAAAGTTTTTAACCAGTTTTTGCTGTTAAGATAGTAATGAATTGAAAATCAACCCTTAACAAGGTCCCACTTATTATAAGATCTTCCAGCGGTCAAAGGCTTCCTTTTGCGCCGGACTGCTTTCTTTTAGTTTTAATACCGGGTTGAAGAACCATGTATTCCCTTTTTTATCTTTTTGCAGCTGAATGGTTTTTAGATGTTCGCCCGAATTTACAGAAAGTACGACCTCTTCTTTTTCTATAAAATAGCCGAGCCAGCTGTTCAGATTGTTTTTAAGCACCATGTTGTTCACGGCCATGATCTCATCTCCCGCGAATAAACCTGCTTTCCAGGCCGGAGAAAAAGGACTTACCAGCGTAACGCGGCTGAAGTTCCCGTTATCTGTAGTTTTAAACCCGAACTTATGTTCGCTGATGAACTGGCTGTTTTCTTTGATGAAATCAATGCCCAGGTAATCGAAACAGGCTTTTAAAGGAATTTCAAAATCATTAGGAGTGTAAACATACTCTTTAAAAAACCCGGAAAGATCTTGTCCGCTCACTTCATTTACCAGGTCTATTATGGTTTGTTCGTTATAGCCTTTTGTTTTTTTTCCATAACGCTCATATAAAAGCACACACACATCACGGAGGCATTTTTTATTAGCCGTAGCCTCCAGGATCCTGACATCCAGCATCAACGCGATTAAATTCCCTTCGTCGTAAATATTTGTTTTACGGTAAGGCGCTCCCGGTACATAACCATCCAGCCAGGTTTCCCAGCTGCTGTGTGCAACACTTAAATTATACCGTCCTGTGTTATGAAAATGTTTTACCAGGCGCTCCTGTAAGGTATTAAAATACTGCTGCACATTAAACACATCAGAGCTTAATAACAATTTATCTCCGTAATAAGTGGTAAATCCTTCGTACACGTACCCTGTACGCGCATAGTTTTCCTTCGTATAATCATAAGGTAGCATTTCAACAGGCCTTATGGTTTTAATATTCCAGGTGTGGAACAACTCATGACAGCTTACACCCAAAATGTCTTCGTATGTTGGATCTGAATTTATCGCGTAACCCGGCCCGATCGCTATTACCGTATTTTTTTTATGTTCCACACCATGATAAAATTTTACCGGCAGCACCTGGAAAAAGAAATGATACTCGTCGTATGGAAAATCATTCCAGAATTCAATTTGTTTTCTGGTGAATTTTTCAAAGTCAGTTTTGATCCTTTGAAAATCGGGCCGGCATTCACCGTTAAAATGGAGATAAAAATGGATCCCGTTTACTGTATACCGATCTGTTTTAATTCCGGCGGCGGCTATAAAAGGTGAATCAACCAATTCTTCATACTCAGACGCGATCAACATGCTCCCTTCTTGTTTTAAAGACGTCGCTATTTTGTATGTTTCAGGAACCTGAACCGTTACCCTGTGCTCTTCTTCCGTTCTGCCAACCACATACAGGCAACAGTGCACAGGATTCACATAGATCTGTGAAACATCTGCATAACAGGCACCGGCATTTAATTCGGCGGCATAATAACTGTATGTTATTTTAACGGAAGAACAGCCTTCGGTGTTTACCTCCCAGAGATCTTTGCTAAGTTTTGTATAATTTAAAACTTCGTTCTTTTCATTGAACATGTCCACCCGCTTTACATTTTTCGCGAAGTTGCCTAACTCATAGCGGCCGGGTCTCCACGCGGGCAACTGAAGCTGCAGCTTTTCCGAACGTACATTGTCTATCACCATATCAATATAAATATAGTGGGATGCCGGATTTTTCTGATAAAAAGAATAGTGGATCATTGTTTCAAAATATGCCCTAAAATTATACATTTGATGAAAATAGAACATGCGCCTGGCCTTTTTTTTATTAGTAACTTTTAATGGTGTAATGGCACAGCAAAGCGACACATTGCTAACAAGGATCCTGGCCATGCGTAATGACACTGAAAAGGTGAACCAGCTTTACAGGCAAGGTTTTGCCCTTCGCAATACCGACCCGGCCCTGGCTTTTTATTATGCCAACCTGTGTGAAGAACAGGCGCATGTTTCCGGATCAAAAAAACACCTGGCAAAAAGTTACAACCTGCTGGGCGTTCTGTTTTATAAAAAAGGAGATTTCACCAGTTCGCTTGCCTATCATCAGAAGGCGCTAGGGATCCGCATTGCAGGCAAGGATGTTAACGGCATCGCCTTAAGTCATACCAATCTTGGAAACATTTACACGGACCTGCAGCTTTTTGAAAAGGCGGAAAGCTCCTATTTAAAAGCCCTCGGAACCTTTCGTGAGAACGGAGATGAGAAACGTGCCGCCAACTGTTTAATAAACCTGGGTGTGCTTAAACAAACGCTTAAACAAAATGACGCGGCTTTCGAAAATTATGTACTTGCTTTAAAACTTGCGGAGAAGATCAATGATTATGAAATGCCATCCTTGTGCTTAAACAACATGGCGCAGGTTTTTTTCGACAAGGGTAATTATGAAAAATCTGTTGCGTATAACGAAGACGCGCTGAAGATGCGTATCCTGATGGAAAATAACCTGGAGGCAGCCGACAGTTACCTGAACCTTGCCGCCAATTATATAAAGCTCAAAAAAACTGAAAAAGCCCTGGCAAACCTGGACACTGCCTACAGGATCAGCACACATTATGATTATTACGAGGCGCAGCAAATGGCGTTTAAAATTTATTCGGAGTATTATTCAGAGCTTAAAAATTATGAAAAAGCGTATTACTGGCTTAAAAAATATGAGCACAGCAAAGACAGCATCATGTCTGAACAAAGTGCGCGTGAGTCAGAATTTGATTTTAATGTGCCTGAAACCAACGGACATGCGTATGCTCCGGAACAAAACCTGCACAACCTCTGGCTTTTAATTTCTACACTTATTTTATTGATTTTTGTCCCTTTATTTTTAATCCGCTATAAACGATGAGCAAAAAAGAAAAAAAGAACGGCAGCGTTGTATACTCTACCAATCCTGATTTTAAGCCGCAGGATGAGGACGATAAAACGGAAGAAGAAACATTGAAACCGAACCAGCAGCAGCTTAAAGTATACCTGGACCGGCTTGGCGGTGGAAAATTATTAAGCAGGGTCAATGGATTTACCGGTAAAACAGGCGACATAGAAACACTTGGAAAATTGCTCAAACAAAAATGCGGTGTGGGAGGAACGGTGAAAGACCGCGAGATCCTCATCCAGGGAGATCACCGGGATAAAATTATTCTGTTGCTTTTAAAGGAAGGGTATAAGGCTAAGAAAGCGGGGGGTTGAATCCTGATAACCCTGAGGGTATTATATATGCAAAAAAGCCGGCGATCAACCGGCTTCCTGTTTATAAGAACGTTCTTCTTAGTTATTTGAGAAATACTCCGCAACCCCCTTGTGGTCAGCCTTCATGCCGGCTTCTCCTTTGGTCCAGTTAGCAGGGCAAACTTCACCGTTTTCTTCATAGAACTGTAAAGCATCTACCATACGCAACGTTTCATCCACGTTACGGCCCAGAGGAAGATCGTTGATCAGCTGGTGGCGTACCACACCTTCTTTATCGATCAGGAATAAACCACGGAAAGCGATCATTGGTCCGGTTGCGATTAATTCACCGTCTTCGTTCACATCATAATCGCCTGAAAGTGTGCCATAGTTCAACGCGATCGTTTTTGTTGTATCGGCAACGATCGGGTAAGTGATCCCTTTGATCCCGCCGGCTTTTTTGTCCATTTGTAACCAGCCCCAGTGGCTTTCTTCCGTATCCGTGCTGCATGCCACTACCGCGCAGTTACGGCTTTCAAACTCCTTTAATTTCTCCTGGAACGCGTGTAATTCGGTCGGACACACAAATGTAAAATCCTTGGGGTAGAAGAAAAACACAACATGTTTTTTTCCTACATACTGATTCAGGGAAAAATTCTCAACCATTTCCCCACCGTTTATTACCGCACCCGCAGTGAAGGACGGCGCTTTTTTACCTACTAAACTTGACATATACTTTTGTTTTAAATTATTTTTCTGTTTTTAATAAAGTGTGTAAAAGTATAAATTACTTTTTAAACGATTTTAAAGTAATTTTGAATAAAACCAAACTTAACAAATATTAATATGAGCGCGGAAATTAACAGCAAGGCCCCTGATTTTAAGTTATTTAATACCGAAAAAAAAGAAATTAGCCTTTCTGAGCAAAAGGGGAAAAATGTTGTGTTATTGTTCTTTCCACTTGCCTTTACTAGTACCTGCACCGCCGAATTGTGTCATATCCGCGACAATTATTCTGTGTATAATGATCTTAATGCTACCGTATTTGGGATCTCAGGAGATTCATTGTTCAGTCTTAAAAAATTCAAAGAAGAACAGAACCTGAATTTTGATCTGTTAAGCGATTATAACAAAGAAGTATCCACAGCTTATGGCAGCATATATGAATTATGGGGATACGGCATGAAGGGCGTTACTAAACGCAGCGCCTTTGTAATTGATAAGAACGGTACTATAAAGTATTCTGAAATACTCGAAAATGCCGGCGAACAACCAAATTATGACGCTATTAAGGCCACGTTAAAATCTTTGCAATAGATCCGTGCTTAAAAAATTCTTTTTAAATAACACAAGTATTGAAGCCGGCTGCGACGAAGCCGGGCGTGGCTGCCTGGCCGGGCCCGTGTATGCCGGAGCTGTGATCTTACCAAAGAATTATAAAAATAAATGGCTCGACGACAGTAAAAAACTGAGCGAAGTCGACCGTTATGACCTGCGTCCTGAAATTGAGGAAAAGGCCCTGGCCCATGCGGTTGGTATAGTCACCCACAAAGAAATAGACGAGATCAATATCCTGAATGCTTCCTTTTTGGCCATGCACAGGGCAGTAGACCAGTTAAAAACCATACCGGAATTGTTACTGATCGACGGCAACCGTTTTAATCCCTATAAAAATATAGAACACAAGTGCATTATTGGCGGTGATGCCATTTTTATGAGCATTGCGGCGGCCAGCATCCTGGCAAAAACCTACCGCGACGATTTTATGAAAGAAGCCGCAAAAACATACCCCCAATACTCCTGGCACACCAATATGGGCTACGCCACTAAAACGCACCGCACCGCTATTCGCGAGCATGGCCCCTGCGAGCTTCACCGCCTGAGCTTTACCTTATTGCCAACGCAGCTCGACCTGGAGCTGGAATACCTGGAATGAACTACCACGCCATAAGCGGACGGGGTATCAAAGACCTGATTTTTTTCTTAAACCCGGATCCCGAGGCTTCGCCAGAATCAATTTGTATTATAAGATTCCTCCTACATACATAGTTCTGAAAACAAAAACTCCGTACCTCTGAGTCTGTGTTGAATCATGCACAATATTACCCTGAGCAGGACAAACATCCGGGGGATGTTTGGGCCAGAATGCAGGGCAGCCATTGTCAGGCAGAGGGTCGAAATGTCGAAGTCGCTTGTATAATATAAAGACATGTTAAAAATAATACAGCCAAAAGCTGTTTTTTTAAATTAACCGGCAATTGAGAGATAATTAGGCGGAGCGGTGACAGGTACTGATGATCCGGCCTCATAAAATTTTTCGTTAAAAAATCGAAGTGGCTTTAAAAGGAGTTCCAAAAGCTATTGCAGGTAACACATTTGGGCACAATCCGCTTTTGGAAAGCATGTGCGAAGACGATTTGCTGTTCGAAGCTCCTGCCGAGCCTGTGTGCAGCGGAGCAAGTTCAAATCGTCAGTTTAAAGCCACGAAGATTTTAGGAAAATTTTATGTAGCCTTGATTTTTGGGAATTACCCCTTTAACTCACCAAAAAAGCCAAAAAGAAAGAAGTCCAATTAGGGACTCCTTTCTTGCTTATTATTTTGGCCTACTATTCCGTGTTTTCAATGAAGGAATCATAAATAGTAAATGTTATGGTATTTACCTTATCTAAATTAGAACTAGTTAAATTCCCATTCATCAGTTTCATGAATTGTTTTTTATGTACAGATTCATGTTTCTTTAATATACTTTCGATTAATGTTGCCCTTTCAGCAAAATTCAACAACCTAAATGCTTTTTTGGATTCGTCTTTGTCTTTCATGTCTTTTTATTAGTTTAAACGCAAAAAAGGCACTTTTTGTTACAATTTACTAAGCTTGGATGACAAAATATCAAAATGAATTAATCTGTACTTTTGTTCTTATGGAAATTGAAGAAAAGTTGGATTTTATGCTTGATATTTTAAGTCAGTATGAATCGAATGTCAATATCGGAGAATTTCAGACAAAAGCGGAAACGAAAGTTAATCGTGGAGAATTTCATTCGTTATATAAACAATTAGAAACTGATGGATACATTCTGGTCAGTTTTGCCCAAAATATGTTCATAGGAATTACTAGTGGCGGAAGAATGTTTATTACAAATGGAGGTTACCAGGAAAAATTCAAAGAAAAAATTGAACAAAGAGAAGAATCAAAAAGGGCATTAGCTCTATCTTTGGAAGCATTGGAAATTGCAAAACAATCTAAAAGAATAAGTATTAAAAATACTAATTGGGTTATTTTTACAGCGATTCTAACTTTGATTTCAATACTCTTAGCAGTTTTGCAATTCTGTCATTGAATAAGTTAAACCATCGGTAGCTTCCCGGACATTTGGTGAGAAACCCGTTTCCAAATTCAAATTTTATCTACTTGTTTATCTGTAAGTTAGAGTGAGTGCGTAATTTTTTTCGGACACTTTAACGGTTTTTGCAGGAGACAGTTTTCAATTCAAGGTACTTTTGTTTCAGAAAAGCAATCACACAATGCTGAATATGGACGAAAATAATAACGAGCTTCCGCTACTGATTCTTCGCAATCTTGCAGCCAAGCACTTCACAGGTAAAAGTGAAGTCATTTTGGATAAGCTGCTGGGCCAATTATCTATTTCGGGTATTGAAGAGTTTATTAATTCCAGGTTTCCGGGGATTGCTGAAGTCAGTCTGGAGAACTTTAATCCTAATATAGCCAAACAGATAGACTTTACTGAAATCGCTAATCACTTTGCTCCTTCGGCAGAAACTGACTGGCTTGACGGATTTTCAAAAGTAGAATTAAGGCAGTTTGACCATGCAGTTTCCGCATTCGCAAAGGAATTGCTTCATGATGTTGTATTTCCAATCCTCGCTCTAGAACATCAGGATGGCGCTGCCAAAATACATGACTTCATAAAGCAAATTTTGTCTTCTTTGAAAGAAATAAATGCGGATGCCGCAGAGTTTTGTGAAAATCTTGATATTGAAAATGTTCCACTTCGTTCTTCTCTTGCTCTTTTTTTAACCCATGGTGGAAGAATTCCTGGCTTTCCTGAATTTGAAAGTGTTATTGAATCCCCTATCGAATATGAGGAGGAAGAAATTGACTCTGAACCGAAGGAGGTGCCAAAACAACTGGTTTGTAGACTTACGGACGAACAAGTTATCTACTTAGCTTACATTCTTCAAAGTGATGGTGTAATTAAAAAAATATGGCCATTTGTGACTCTGCTTAAATCACCAAGCAACAAATATGTAAGTGTGGTAGTATGTTCTGGGAAGAAAAAAGTTGGTTTGCTACTTTCCATTTTTAAGTGCTTGTATGAAAAGAAAACAGATTTGCTTGGTGACCGCTATCTAAGCACTGATATGGGCAATGGTCTTTGGGCCTTTTTCCAAAGCTATTTGGTCGATGAGTCAAGCAACAACTATTATGATAGAGAATTAAGAAAGTTGTTTAGTGAAAATAAAAAAATGGATGAGGCTGAGAAAATTGTCGCCGAAGTAATTAATCCAAATAATCAAGACAAAATCTTAAGAACTGCGGTGGAATTAACCAAAAATAAAATCGAATAACATGACCTTAGAGCAATTTATAACCGTCAATAACATTTTACCGGGCGATGCAGTTATCGTCAAGAAGAACGAAATTGGTCTTCTGGACCATTACTTAATTTATCTCGGGCATAATTCCGGTGACCATAAATTCATCGCGAATTACTTTTACGGTACACGAATTTTAACAGCTGCTGAACTCAGTTCTTACTCCCTAGCCTATAGTGTGGAAAGAATTAGACGATTTATGGGGAACAATGTTCAACGATACGCGGCTGTGCAGCGGGCTTTAAGCAGACGTGACCAGGACAGCTATAGGCTCTTAGCAAATAATTGTGAACACTTTGCGAATTATGTTCAGACAGGTGTTTCACATAGTCAACAAACCCGAACGTTTGGTGCTGGCCTTGCCCTAACTGGATTGGCTGTTGCCACTTCCTCTAAGTCCGATACTGCAAAAGGTGTAGGAACTATAATGGCAATATTAGGACTTTTAACATTTCTTTCCGAAAAACAAAAATAATAATAACATAAAACACAAAACAACCTCATGTTTCCAATCATCCCCATCCTGGCAATCCTCGCTATTATAGGCGGGATTAGCACATTAAGCTGGTACTCCAGCCTAACCAAAGAACAACAACGCCGCGCCGATACCCTAGCTCTTAAATGGTTTGGCAAAAAATTCACTTTGCTCGCGGAAAGTCAACAAAAGCGTATAAAGCAATTTTTGGATACTAAAGTGTAACTAAATTTTAAATAAAATGAGTGTAGTATTATGGGTTATCGTTGGTTTGTTGGCAATAATTATTGTACGGGTGTTTTGGTTCACTGCACAAGTAATATTGGCTGTGCGTTCAATTGTACAATCAATAAGAGAAATTGCACAGGCATTTAAGAAAGAAAAATGAGTGAGCAGAATAGAACCTTTAACTCACCAAAAAGGCCAGATTTTTTTAATCTGACCTTTTCACTAATTAAACGTGATGGTATCCAGCAACGTTAATCTCTCCACCAATTAAATGTGGCATGACAGTGAGTTCAACTCCCTTGTTAAAGACAACATCTCGATTCGTGAATCACAAAAACGTCCGGAGAAATTTGGATTGATTGATTTTGGCCCAACCCATCAAGACTGGTATTATTCAAAACAGCTTCTTAACGATAAAGAAATGGCTGAGAAATTCGTAAAAAACCTTATTATTTCAGGTAGTACGTCATAATCTAACGATTTTAAATAAAAAGGGGGTCAGATAAAATTTGACCTCCTTTTTTTTCGTTCTTGGTGAGTTAAAGGGGTAATTCCCTGATTTTTGCTCCACTTTTTATCAAGTCTATGACAGTTGACACTCTCAATCCGGTGAAGTAACTTGGTAGAGGAAGCAGTGTTTAAAAAAACCGTCTTTTTTATTGGTGCCATATGAGCCCCTCGTCAAGTTTGGTAGTGTTCTTTGAATGAAGATCCGTTTTGGTGGTGCATTTAGCAACCCCGCTTAAGAGAATATAAATGATTTACGCAAAGAGCCGGAACACTGCTTTTGTAATGAATTTAAAAACTTAAACCAATGAAAGAAAAAAAATCAAAGGCATTTCCTATTATCTACCCCAATGCAGCAGGGATAGACATATCCAGCAAGGAGCATTACGTTGCTGTTAATCCCGATAGCTCAGACAACCCCATTAGAGCCTTTGGAAGTTTTACTGACGATTTGCACGCTATAGCTTTGTGGTTAAAAGAATGTAAGGTAGATACAGTTGCTATGGAGGCAACGGGTATTTATTGGGTTAGCTTATTTTTGGTATTAGAAGAGGCTGGTTTTGATGTTGTGCTTGTTACAGCAAAACACGTAAAAAATGTGCGAGGTAAAAAAACAGATGTAAGTGATTCCGACTGGATAAGGCAATTGCACAGTTGCGGTTTGCTATCGGCAAGTTTTCAGCCTGATACATTCACTCGCAAATTACGAGCGTATATGAGGCATCGAAAAAATTTAATAGAAATGTCCGCCACCCATATTCGTATGATGCACAAAGCCCTTGAACAAATGAACATCAAATTACAACACGTAATAGCGGACATTACAGGTAAATCGGGACAGGAAATTATAAAGGCAATTATA
>Ga0208492_1000437_pt1 | contig 35592 bp, 31 predicted proteins | sample Subbioar_CSW14AB_FD_184820 | JGI IMG/M metagenome (GOLD analysis project Ga0208492, IMG submission 184820) | Serpentinite rock and fluid subsurface biosphere microbial communities from McLaughlin Reserve, California, USA - CR12Mar_CSW14AB (SPAdes) | ecosystem: Environmental > Terrestrial > Deep... | reverse complement strand
ATTCAATTTAACACCAGCCTATATTAAAACCCTCATGGAATTTGTAAAGACCGAAATGGATCAGCTTATTCCTGCTTAGGTCCGTTATCGGATTTGGAATTGTTCCCGTTATTTGGTCTGTTAACAGGACCATTGTTGGGATGAGCAGGCCTGTTGGGTCTGTTCGGCTGGGGTCCACGAGGACCACGCGGGTTATTAGGATTATTTTGCTGGGGACGTTGAGGTCCTTGATTTTGTCCGCGCTGTTGCGGGCCCCTATTGGGACCTCCCTGGTTTTGCCCTTGATGGGGACCCTGATTGGGTTGGTTTCTGCTTTGCGGTGCATTACCCTGTGGACCACGCTGATTGTTTCTTTGTTGATCTCTTCTTTTACGATCGTTTTTCTCTAGAGTTTTTAAACTGATTTGTCCAACCAGTTCAACGAATGCAGGTTCTGCCTCTTTTTGTTTATTGCTCACAATTTCAACCGCCTGTAATTCATCCACTCTTTGCCCTTGTTTATTCAGGCGTTTAATTTCTTTAACGCGATCAATGGTCAATGGATAGTGCTTGGTATTGTTGGGAAGCACATACCACATTAAATTTTTAAAAATATCTTTTTTAATCAAATGAGCCGTTCCCATTGCGGTATCCAGTGTATCTGCATAATCAGGGAATTGCTGAAGTGCATCTAAATAAGTATCCAATTCGTAGTTTAGGCAGCATTTTAAACGACCACACTGACCACTCAACTTGGTCTGATTAATCGAAAGGTTCTGATAGCGTGCTGCGGTAGTATTTACACTCTTGAAATCGTTCAACCAGGTACTACAGCAAAGTTCTCTTCCGCAGGAACCAATTCCTCCCAGCTTTGCAGCTTCCTGTCTGATACCGATTTGTCTCATTTCTACCTTGATTTTGAAATCACTGGCAAAAATTTTAATCATTTCCCTGAAGTCAACGCGGTCATCGGCAGTGTAGAAGAAAGTACCTTTTTTGCCATCAGCCTGAATTTCCACTTCACTCAATTTCATTTGCAGATTAAGACTGCGGGCAATGGTACGGCTTCTTGCTAGAATTTCTTTTTCACGACTCTTACTGATTTCAAAACTTTCGATATCTCTTTCAGTACTCTTTCTAAGAATTTTTTTCATCTCGGGGCTGAACTCATCAATCTGCCTTTTCTTTAACTGCAGCCGAACCAGTTCTCCGGTAAGACTAACTTCCCCCACATCAAATCCACTTACCCCTTCTACTGTAACGTATTCCCTTTTCTCAAAATATTGTAGTGTTGGATTTCTAAAGTATTCTTTTCTGCTTCCTTGCTTAAAACTAACTTCCACCACGCGACAATTGCTCTCAGGATCGCTAAAAGGCAGGTTCATCAGCCAGTCATGTACATTTAAACGATTACATCCGCCAGTGCTACACCCCCCATTACTTTTACAGCCGTTCGGCTTTCCTGTTCCACAAGATCCACATCCCATATATATATGTAAATAAAAAGTTCTTTAATTGATACCTAGTTACTCAAAATTAGGGTTTTGTTCTGAATGATATGGTATAGTTTAATGGTCAGTGCCTGAAACAGCATTTTGGCGTGGGCATTGCGCTCAATATAGTAAGCCGCCTTGTCTAGCTCTTCAATCATACACTCTTGCTGACTTACAGATGCAATCTTATTGAGCCTTTTGGCAAAGTCCTTTTCTTCAGCAGCTACCTTAATCTGTTCCTCACCCATCACACGAATGCGTATACTTTGCTCCAGCAGATGGTTAAAATATCGGAGAAACTGTTTTTGTTTTTCCCTGCCTAATCTACTTACTTCGTCAATGAATTTTAGTTGTGCTGCAGGACCTGTTTTCAGCATCGCGTTTAACCATTCCCTTAGGAGGGACTGCCAGTCTTCATCTGCGTGTTGCAATAGATGCAGGGCCTCTCTGTAGTTGCCTTCACAAATACCTGTTATTTGTCTGGCGGTTTCTTCACTGGCTTTTGCGCGTTCAATCAATGCTTTTTCAATATCGGCATCTTCCAATGCGGGAATACGGACCAGCTGGCATCTGCTTAAAATGGTTGGCAAAATCATTTCTTCGTTTTCAGCAACCAATATGAATACAGTATTAGCCGGAGGCTCTTCAATTAGTTTTAAAAGTTTGTTCCCTTCTTTGCCTAGGTATTCCGGCATCCAAAGCAATAAAACCTTGTATCGGCTTTCAAAGCTTTTTAAGTTCAATTCCCGCATAATCTGGTTACACTCTTCGGCAGTAATATTTCCTTGTTTGTTTTCTGCACCAATACTTTGTAACCAGTCGTACACATTGCCGTAAGGCATGGTTTCTACAAAGCTTCTCCATTCTTCAATATAGTCTGCGCTGATAGGTTTGTCTCCTGATTTTCTGGGGATAACAGGGTAGGTAAAATGCAAATCGGGGTGAACCAGTTTGGCTGCTCTTGTGTAGGCAGCTTCACTGGCTATTTGTTCGGGGGGAATAAAACCGCTGGTGGGTTCTAGAGCCGTCATTCCACCAAAAAGGTCTTCTACAACCGGAGCTTCGGCGGGAAGGCTTACAATATATTGAGCAAAAGCAAGAGCAAGTGGAAGTCCACCTGCCCCTTCTTTCGCCAGGAATAATAATGCGTGGCTTAGGCGATTGTGTTCTACCATTTCAGCCAAATGCTGTTTAATGGAATGGTGACCTATAACATCGGAGAAAAGCATGCAATACAATAAAGAGGTGCACAAATAAAAAAGAGAATGTGCTAACATTCTCTTTTCACAAAAATAGAAGAATAAATTACTTTACAAATTTTAAAATTTCTTCGCTGTCAGGTTTTACTTTGCTCGGATAATAGGCAATTAGCTTACCATTTTCGTCTAGTAGGAATTTTCCAAAATTCCAACCTATTTCAGCGTCGAGTACCCCATTTTCCGTTTTTGCAGTAAGCCATTTGTAAATGGGTGCCATATCGCTCCCCTTTACACTCACTTTACTAGCCATGGGGAAGCTAACTCCATAATTGGCTTTACAAAAGCTCTGAATTTCGCTGTCAGAACCGGGTTCCTGACCTCCGAAATTGTTAGCCGGGAAACCCACAATAACCAGTTTGTCCTTGTAAGCTTCATAAACTTTTTGCAGGGCTTCATACTGAGGAGTATATCCACATTTGGAGGCAGTATTTACCACCAGAATTTTTTTGCCTTTAAAACTGGAAAAGTCGATGGTTTTCCCGTCAATGGACTTTACTTTAAAGTTGTGAATGCTGGGGCCACCAGGTATGGTGAATGAACTAAGCATCACAAAGCTGATGATGGAAAGAAAGTATTTCATGCGTTTTTATTTATATAACGAAACTAAGCAGAAAAAGTTGATAGACTATCAGTAAGCTTAAACGGTGAATGCAACCGTGGCAATGCTGAGTTTTGTTCCGGATATGCTTAATATAGTATTGCCACATGCTTCCAAACTGGCGCCCGTGGTAATTACATCATCAATCAAAAGAATATGTTTGTTTTTAATAAATGCGGGATCAACTGCCCAGAAGGCGTTTTCCATGTTTTTCCAGCGACTGATACGGTTGCCCTGTGTCTGGGTTTGTGTATAGATAAGACGTGAAACAGCTTTGGTGCAAATGGGCTTTGGCCATACTTCCTTTATTCCCTCACAAATAAGGGTTGCCTGATTATACCCTCTTTGAAACTCTTTTTTGGGATGTAGAGGAAGGGGCATCAGTAAATCAACCTCATTAAACCGATTCGAATCCTTTAAAAAGTGCCCAAGGCGCTTCCCCAAAAATCTTCCGGCTTCTTTGTTTTGATGATATTTTAATTGGGCAATCAGGTGCTGAACCAGTCCGGACTTGTAAAAATAATAGCCAGCCCCCGCAGCAGAAATGGCTAATCTCCCTTCAAAAATTTTGTCGATAGGATTACCTGGTTTATCCAGAAAATTTGTTTCGGGCAGTGCGTGCATACAGGATGCACAAATGAATTGATTGACTTTTATATAATCGGCTCCGCATCCGCAACATATATGAGGAAAAAACAATTGCTGAAATGCACTGAAGTAATAACGAATTGGCGTTGACATAAAGTCAATTTCTACAATTCATTATTTATTCAAATGCGTATAAAACGAATAAGAAAATGTTTTTAAACGGGGTTTAAAAAAGTTGCTGATACACTTCGTCTACTCTGCTCAAGGCAATAATCTGAATCTGAAATGCTTTTGCATCAAAACTTTTTTTATTGAATTTAGAAACAATGATTTTTTCAAAACCTAATTTTTGCGCTTCTGCAATTCTTTGTTCTATTCTGTTGACAGCTCTGATTTCACCATTCAATCCAACTTCACCTGCAAAGCAAATATTTTTCGGTAGCGGATTATCTTCATAAGAAGATAGTAAGGCACAAATAACCGCAAGATCAATAGACGGGTCTTCAATTTTTATTCCACCCGCAATGTTTACAAATACATCTTTCAGTCCAAACTGGAAACCACCTCTTTTCTCCAGTACCGCTAATAAAAGTTGTAATCTTCTCAAGTCAAAACCGGTAACTGTTCTTTGTGGTGTTCCATAAACACTTGGTGTAACGAGGGCCTGTACTTCAATTAAAAGAGGGCGCATTCCTTCCAGCGCAGCTGCAATTCCACTTCCACTTAACACTTCTTCTCTTTGAGCAATTAATATTTCGGAAGGATTGGTTACGACGCGCATTCCTGTCTCGCTCATTTCATAGATACCCAGCTCAGATGTAGACCCAAAGCGGTTTTTGAGCGTTCTGAGAATTCTGTAAGCATAGTGTCTGTCTCCTTCAAATTGCAAAACAGTATCCACCATATGTTCGAGTATTTTAGGTCCTGCAATGGAACCATCTTTTGTTATATGACCAATCAGAAATACGGGTGTGTTCGTTTCTTTTGCAAATCGTTGAAAAGCTGCAGCGCATTCTCTGATTTGTGAAACTGTTCCTGCAGCTGAATCAATCAAATTCGATTGCAGCGTTTGAATAGAGTCTACTATTACCAACGCTGGCTTTAGTTTTTTTATCTCTTTAAAAATGATATTGGTATCAGTTTCTGTGAGCAAATAAAAATTTTCATTGTTGATGTTGAGGCGATCTGCACGCATTTTAATTTGCTGCTCACTTTCTTCCCCACTAATATATAATACCCGAATATTTTTTAGCAACAAACCGTTTTGTAAAAACAGAGTGCTTTTACCAATACCAGGTTCACCTGCAACCAGCACCAAACTACCTGCAACAATTCCACCGCCCAGAACTCTGTTTAATTCTGTATCTAAGGTTGCCAATCTTTTTTCTTCCTTGTAACTAATTTCGCTAAGCGCAACAGACTTATTAGTTCTTTTATTATCTGAATAATCTTCCCAAGTAGTTTTTTCTTTTGCGTCTCCACTTTGAATCACTTCTTCTGAAAAAGTATTCCATTGATTACAGGAAGGACATTTGCCTATCCATTTTGTACTCTCATATCCACAATTGCTGCAAAAAAATGCTGTCTTTATCTTACTCATAACAGGTATAATAAGGGAAATTAAAGGGAGAAGCGTAAAACGCAAAAGGGCCAACAAAGCTGTTGACCCCTTTACTTACTAACCCATTAAATTCTACCACTAAATTACCAAAATAGGGCAAACTGCAAAATTATTTTTTGTAGAACTAACCCATTTTCAAGCATTTCAATTTTTTAAATAATTGATAATCATCATTCAATAAATAAATTTAAATAAATATGTAAATTAAAACTATGTATAAGGCTTTTGTTGGTAAGTTTTTAGAATTTAAGCCATTGCGGGGTATTGGCATATATATTAGGAGGTTTTAACCATTCATCACTTTAACAAAGCTTAAAAAAACCTTTAACAAATTCTTTACAAATGAAATTTTTGTTAACTTGGGGGCTGTCTGGTTATAAAACCAGTGTAGAACCAAAAAACTAATTATGAGAAAAAAACTGCTAGTAGGGCTTTTTGCTCTCTTATGTGTTGTTGTAGCTCATGCTCAAACAACCGTGTCAGGTAAAGTTACTGACGCTGCAAACGGATCTCCGTTGGGTGGTGTTACAGTAAAAGCTAAAGGTACCGCTGTTACCTCTGTTACAGGGGCTGATGGTGCGTACAGCATCAAAGTAACTTCCAGCGTAAAAACACTGGTATTTTCTTACGTAGGATATTCTGAAGTAGAAGCTCCTGTAAGAGGAACCAATGTGGATGTTGCCATGAATTCCTCTGTATCTAATTTGAGTGAAGTAATTGTTACCGGTTTCGGTGGCGCTCAGATTAAAAGAGAAGTAACAGGTAATATTGCTCGCGTAAAAGGAAAAGATATCGAATACATGCCCACACCCAGTGTGGATGCTGCTTTACAAGGTAAAGCTGCAGGTGTGTTTGTTAACAGCCAGTCTGGTAAACTAGGACAGGCGGTTACAGTACGTGTAAGAGGTAACTCTTCTATTAGTGCGAGCAGCCAGCCCTTATATGTATTGGATGGTATTCCAATGACATCTAACAGCCAGAGCTCTTATGGTGGTGCAACCAACCCATTGGTTGACTTAAACCCTAACGATATTGAATCTATAGAAGTATTAAAAGATGCATCTGCGGGTGCTATCTTCGGTTCTCGTGCGGCCAACGGGGTAGTGTTGATTACTACCAAAAAAGGACGTGCTGGTAAAACCCAAGTAACTTTCAACTATCAGACGGGTGCTGCTGAAGCTACCAAGCGTTTGAAAATGTTGAACTCTGAAGAATATGCTACGCTTATTTTAGAAGGAGCTAAGTACCGTGATGATTTAGACGGAACCCCATTGAATGACCCCAACAGCTGGACTTCATATGTTAGAAATGATGTGATGGATTACTACAGTTATGGTAACTGGTCTAAAGATCCTAAGAAAACCTATGATTGGCAGGACGCTGTTTTCCAAAAAGCGCCTTACAGACAGGCTGATTTACAAATCAGAGGAGGTACCGACAAAACCAAGTTCTTCTCTTCTTTCCAGCATTTAGAGCAAACAGGTACCATGATTGGTAACGAACTAAAAAGAACCACAGGTCGTTTAAGTATTGATCAAAAAGTAAACGATTGGATGGATATGGGCGTTTCTTTAAGCCTTTCCAGAACGTATAACAGACGTTTACCAGACGATAACGCCTTCTCTAACCCATTGCAGGCAATTGCATTGATGCCAATGTCTCCATTTACAGATCCGAATACAGGTCTTCCTGCTGGTGCACCTCCCGGAGACGTGAATATCCCATTGTACTATAACCCTGTATTGTCTGTAGAATATGCAAAATATACTCAGGACGTGTACAGAACCTTCGGTAATGCATATATTAAAGCATACTTAGCTAAGGGCTTAACCTTCCAAACTGAATTTGGTATGGATTACCTAAGCCAAAACGAAGAAGGTTATTTCCAAACTCAAACGGTTAGAAACCAAACAAGAGCTTCCGCAGGTTTAGGTAGTAACAGGGGTGCTTTTGTAACCAATTACAATACGCAGTCTTACTTTAATTATAGCACTGTTATTAAGAAGCATAATATCAGTGCAACTTTAGGTACACAATACCAACAGTCTCAAGCGAAGTATAACTTTGCAGAAGGTACAGCCTTCCCTTCTAACTCTTATCAGAAGATTGCAAGTGCTGCAACTATTTCTGGTGGTAGCTCTTCACAAACCGATTTCCGCTTCTTGTCTTATTTCTTAAGAACCAACTATACTTTTGATGAAAAGTATATAGTTGCTGCAAGTGCGCGTATAGACCAATCTTCTAGATTCGGTAGAAATTCAAGATCAGGTTTCTTCCCGGCTATTTCTGCGGGATGGATTATGAGCAATGAAAAATTCTTACAGGACAATAAATTCATCAGCTTCCTTAAAATGCGTGCTAGCTATGGTATCGTAGGTAACGCTGAAATTGGAAACTTCCCTCAATTAGGTTTATTCTCTGGAGATGCAGGTTATGCAGGTGCTGCAGGTCAGCGTCCTTCTCAGTTGAGAAACGACAACCTGAAGTGGGAAACCACCAAGCAATTTGACCTTGGTTTTGATTTCGGTTTCTTGAACAACCGTATCACTGGTGAAATTGACTACTATGTTAAGAAAACAGAAGGTCTATTGTTGAACGTAAATATTCCAGCTACAACCGGTTTCAATAGCCAAGTTAGAAACGTAGGTAAGTTAGAGAACAAGGGTTTTGAATTTGTATTGAATACCCAAAACTTAATTGGCGCTTTCAAATGGAATACCAGCTTCAATATTGCCCGCAATATTGGTAAAGTAACCGATATTCAAGGTCAAATTATTGAAGGCGGTATCAGCAGTATGAACCGTGTTCAAGAAGGATATGCAGTGGGTGTTTTCTACACACCTCAGTACGCTGGTGTTGATCCTGCCAATGGTAACGCTTTGTTCTATTTGAATACTAAAAATGCAGATGGTTCTTTGAACAAAGGAACTACCAGTGTTTATTCTCAAGCACAAAGAATTGTTGCAGGTGATCCAAACCCAGATTATATCTTAGGTCTTACCAATAGCTTCTCTTACAAAGGATTTGACGCCTCTATTTTCTTCAATGGAGTTTTAGGTAATGAGAACAATATCTATGGTATGGGTAGATACTCTTCAGCAAGTATGTTGTACGAAGATAACAATACAGCAGACCAGCTAAGAAGATGGCAGAAGCCTGGTGATATCACAGATATTCCTCAGGTACGTTTATACAGAGTGAATGGTTCTCAGGCAAGTAGCCGTTATATTGTGGATGGTTCTTATATCCGTTTGAGAACAGTTTCTCTAGGTTATACTTTCAATGCCAAGCAATTGTCTAAGTTTAAAATCGAACGTTTAAGAGTGTATGTATCTGCACAAAACTTGTTAACCTTTACCAATTACACTTACTGGGATCCAGAAGTTAATGCCGACTCTTTCGATTCAAATATTGCTAAAGGAAACGATTTCTATACATCACCACAGCCAAGAACTATTTTATTTGGTGTGAACGTAGGTTTTTAATTAATTAATAATAACTATTATGAAAATATTAATCAACAACATGAGTAATTACTTCAAAGCTGCATTGCTTTTGGGTACTATTACACTAGTAGGTTGCGAAAAAAGATTGGACATTGCACCAACAGCTAGTATAGCAGATAACCTTGCATTGAATACTGAAGGTGATGTATTGGTTACATTAGTAGGTGCTTACGATGGAGCACAGAGTGCTGCTGCTTATGGCGGCGATATCATGGTTTTAAACGACCTGATTGGCAACTCAACCAATATCAATTTTACCGGAACTTTTGCGGGCTTGTCTGATGCTTATCAAACTCAGATGGTATCTGATAATTCATTTGCAAGAGATACCTGGGCTGCATGTTACAATACAATCAACCGCTGCAACAATGTGTTAACAGCGGTAGCAAAAGTAACCTCTTCTACTGCTAAAAGAAATTCAGTAGAAGGAGAAGCATTAATGCTAAGAGCTTCAATGTATTTTGAATTGGTAAGACTATATGCAAAGTTTGTAGGAGATGGCGATTATGCAACTAACCCTGGTGTTCCTTTGGTTTTAACACCTACTGGAAACGTTACAGATGCAAACTACCCTGCAAGAGCTACTGTAAAAGCAGTTTACGACCAAGTAATTGCAGACTTAACCAAGGCAGAAACATTGTTACCTAATTCTAATGGCAACTATGTTAACAAATGGGGTGCTGCAGCTCAATTGAGCCGTGTATACCTAATGTTGAAAGACTATGCGAATGCAAGAGATGCAGCTAACCGTGTTATTACTGGAAGCGGTAAAAACTTAGCGGCAAATTTCGGTAGCAACTGGTTTACATTCTTGAATAATGCAGGAGCTACACCAAGCGAATACTTATTCTCCCTAAAAGTAACTGCTCAAGACGGCACCAACTCTCAGAATACTTATTTCGGCAGAAACGTGGGTATCCCTGGAACAAACGGAAGAAGTGACTGTAAAATCCGTTTAGCACATATCAATGCTTACGAAAATGGTGACTTTAGAAAAACTTATTTCACTTTAAGTGGTGGTAACTATTACACCAATAAGCACTTGGATCGTTTTGGTGATGTTGCTATCATCCGCTTGGCAGAAATGTTCTTAACGCGTGCAGAATGTAATCAGCGTTTAAATACAACTGTTGGTGCTACTCCGCTAGCTGATATCAATAGAATTAGAACAAGAGTGGGTTTGGCTTCTTTGGCTACAGTTACTTTAGCAGATATTACCAAAGAACGTTCTTTTGAATTGGCTTTTGAAGGTCATAACTTAATTGAAGCTAAGCGTTTACAAACAACTGTTGGAGCGCTTGCCTGGAATGATGCTAAATTAATTTTACCAATTCCAAGAAGAGAAACAGACGTAAACAAGAATCTTGTTCAAAACGCAGGATACTAATAAGCTGATTGTTTGCTTGCATAATAAACCCCGGTTCAGTTTACTGACCGGGGTTTTGTTTTATGAGTTGCTTTGTATTAAGGAGATACTTCGACTTACGGATCTTGTGTTTTAATTAAGCCATTCTGAATGGCATGTAATGACAAGGATTATAGTTTTATTTCTTCTTCGTGTTCGTTAAAGAAACGGAATTCAACAATATGGTAATTGGTATTGGCCTTAATCTTGATTTTTGTTTTAAATTTCTTATTCCATTTTCTGATAATTGAACTGAAGAATAATCCTTTTGTAAGATGCGAATACACAATTGGGTTCACAACCAGTGTAAGATTATTATGGGCATGAGAAGTTAAATAGGACAGGCGCTTTTCAATTTCATCTTCCAATAACAGGCTTGAAGTTATTTTTCCGGAACCTTTGCAAACAGGGCAGTTTTCAGAAGTATTGATATTTACTTCAGGGCGCATCCGCTGACGTGTAATCTGCATCAGTCCGAACTTAGATATTGGAAGAACAGAATGTTTGGCACGGTCTGTTTTCATGAACTCTTCCATGGCTTCCTGCAATTTTTTCTTATTGTCAGGAAGTTTCATATCAATAAAATCAACTACAATAATTCCGCCAATATCTCTTAATCTTAGTTGTCTCGCAATTTCTTCGGCAGCCTCCATATTGGTTTGAAGTGCATTTTCCTCTTGATTATTACTTACACTTTTGTAACCGCTGTTCACGTCAACTACGTGAAGTGCTTCTGTATGTTCAATAATTAAATAGGCCCCGCTTGGCAAATTCACTGTTTTACCAAAAGAGCTTTTAACCTGTTTGGTAATGCCATAATGGTCAAAAATGGGAAGGCCATTCCCCTGATAAAGACTAACAATATCCTGTTTGTCAGGAGCAATGCGTTGAATGTAAGACTGAGTATCTGCAAAGATGGTCTGATCATTCACTACCACTTTATTAAAGTCTGCATTTAAGAGATCGCGAAGTATACTGGTAGTTTTTGTTTCCTCGCTTAAAATTCTGACAGGTGCTACAGCCCCTTTCAGTTTTTTCTGAATGCTGTTCCAGTTTTCAATAATGCCTAATAAATCCTGATGTAATTCTGCAGTGCTCTTTCCTTCAGCAGCTGTTCTTACAATGATACCAAAGTTTTTAGGACGGATGGCTTCAACTATTTTATGCAGACGCTTGCGTTCTTCACCGGAATGAATTTTTTTAGATACTGCTACAATTTCATTGAATGGGGTTACTACTACAAATCTTCCTGGAAGTGAAATCTCACAACTTAATCGAGGTCCCTTTGCTGCAATTGGTTCTTTAAGAATTTGCACCAATACATTGGGCTTTCCATTCAGTACCTCATTGATTTTTCCTGTCTTTATAATTTCGGGCTCAGTCTGAAATTTAGAAAAGTCAAAACCGTTTGGCTCTTTATCGTGAATAGCCATTTGGGTGTACTTGATTATAGATCTTGCATAAGGGCTCAGATCGGTATAATGAAGAAAGGCATCTTTCTCGTAACCAACATCAATAAAAGCGGCATTAAGACCCGGGATTAATTTTTTGACTTTCCCCAGGTATAAGTCGCCCACAGCAAAATTCATGTCAGCGCTTTCGCTATGAAGTTCTACCAGCTTTTTATCTTCCAATAAAGCTATTTCAACACCGGTTGGACCAGCGTTTATAATTAATTCTTTGTTCACTGATTTGCAACTTTAAAATACATTGACAGGAACCTAAGTGCAGGACCTGACATCTACTTACACTATTTATTGCTGTTGAATAAGGAGGAGGAGTAAAGTTGCAGAAATTCTGGAGGCAACAGCAAACAGTAGATAAGTATCAAAAGCATTGCACTAGTGTGCAATGCTTTTTAATATTTTCAAGAGAAGAATTATTTCTTCTTCTTATGACGATTCTTTCTTAGGCGTTTTTTTCTTTTGTGCGTCGCAATTTTATGACGCTTTCTTTTCTTACCACAAGGCATACAAAGAGATTTAAATAGTTAAACAATAAATTATTTTTTCAATTCCATGATTCGGTTACTGAGTTCTTCCTTTGCCTGAGGTATTTTAACCAGCTCTTTCGCTTTTTCATAGTAAACTATGGCGTTGGTTTTATCTCCTTTAAGGTCGTAACACTCAGCTATATGAAATATAGCTTCAATGTTTTCGGGTTCCTTTTTCACTATTAGTAAAAATCGCTCAATCGCTTTATCGTATTGTCCGCTCTTCTTACCACCCAGTGCAAGCATCATTTGCCCATAAATATTCTCCGGATTTCTGTCTACCACTTTCTTAATCAGTGTTATTCCTTCCATAGGATTGGTACTGATATTGCCGAACAGGTAGCAGGCACCTAGTCCAATGCTGCTTGAATCATTTGCAGGATTGATTTTAAGGGCATTTTCTAAAAGAACTTTCGCATTGCTCGCCAACCAGTTTTGCATGGCTGGATCACCAGACATCATTAACCGGTCTAAAAACAAGCGGGCGGCAAAGGTGAGGCTTTTTTCAGAATTTTCCAACTTCGCAGCCTCAGAAGTATAATAAGCGTATAAATCGAACTTTCTGGCAGAATCCAGCCAAAAGCGGGCAATTTCATGATAAGCGTGAATTTGCTGGTCTTTCACATCTCCTCTTGTTACAGAATTCTCCAATGCTGTCAGGCGTTGCGACTGTGAAGGGGTAATACTGCCTTTGGCTGCAGTTAGTAGGGTATTCAGGTCAATTTTCTGGGGGGCATCAGCTGAATGGTTATGTCCGTCGTCTTCAGAATGTGTAACAGCTGACTTGTCTGGAACGGTCTTACCGCCAAAATACAAGGCAAAACAAAGTAAAAGTGCTAGGGCAGAAAGAACGTATTGTTGTTTTTTCACGTAAAGTTCAATTTCTGCAAAGGTAACTACTTACGTTTGCTTTTCACCTCACTAACGAATTCTTTGGCTGGTTTAAAAGCAGGAATAAAATGTTCAGGAATTTCAACCGCTACATTTTTTTTGATGTTACGGCCAATTTTAGCAGCTCTTTTTTTAGTAATGAAGCTGCCAAAGCCACGTATGTAAATGTTTTGGCCTTGAGAAAGACTCTCCTTTACCTCTTTAAACATTGTCTCCAGTGTAACCAAAACATCTACTTTTGGTATTCCTGTTTTTTCAGAAATGTTGTTGATGAGATCTGATTTTCTCATTATTAAGTGTTTTTTTAATAGGTATTTGCATTAAAGTAACAAAAAAAACATGAATTACCCAAAAAAACAGGAATTGTTTTTCAAGACAGTATCAAATCATTCAATTAGTTACAGTTGTAAATTTGATTATATATTAATTATTCCCCTCCTGAAATAACCTCCAATGAGGAAGAAAAACACGACAGTAGATAAAATAAGCCGCTTTTTTACCAAAGAACTGATGCTTTGGAACCTGGATAAAAACCATCGAAATATGCCATGGAAGGGCGAGAAAGACCCTTATAAAATCTGGTTAAGTGAAGTTATGTTGCAACAAACAAGGGTATCACAGGGATTGGAATATTATAATCGATTTATTGCGGCGTTTCCTACCATTCTGGCGCTTGCCGAAGCTGCGGATGAGAAAGTGGTCAAAATGTGGGAGGGACTGGGTTATTACAGCCGCTGCAGAAATCTTTTACATACAGCCAGATTTATCAGTTATGAATTGGGAGGAATATTCCCTCAGGATTACCATCAAATTATTCAGTTAAAGGGAGTTGGTCCTTATACGGCAGCTGCAATTGCATCTTTTGCCTACAATCAACCCTATGCGGTATTGGATGGAAATGTTTTTCGCGTGATTTCCCGTTTTTTTGGCATTGATACACCAATCGATACAAATGCAGGTAAAAAAGAGTTTGAGGAATTGGCTCAGGCTTTACTTGACAAAATCCGCCCCGGCCTTTATAATCAGGCGATTATGGATTTTGGAGCAACGGTTTGTAAGCCGGCTACCCCTAATTGTGGCTCTTGTTTGCTTGCAAAGAAATGTGCTGCTTTTCTGAATGGTCAGGTAAATCAGTTACCGGTGAAATCTAAGACAATCACCAAAAAGAAAAGGTGGTTTACCTATTTTATCTTTCACTGTAAAGGATATTTGGCCATAAGGCAAAGAAGACAAAAAGATATCTGGCAGGGGCTGAATGAGTTTTATTTGTTTGAATCAGAAAGAGCAATACATTGGACAACTGCACATGTTAAGGAATGGCTGGAAGAGCAACTGGCTATTGAATCTGCTGAGGTAAAATCCATTTCACCTTCGGTGGTTCAGCAATTGACCCACCAGCAGATAAGCGGACAGTTTATACATATTGAGTTAGCTTCTATTCCGGTTTCATTGAAAAGTCTGGATTGGATTCAGGAAAAACAAATGAGTGAATTTGCCTTCCCCAGATTAATAAATGGGTATTTGGAAGCTATTCCGAATAAAAAAACCAGTTGATGGTAAATAAATAAAAAATGGGTATTTTTAAGAAGCAATTTACCTAAATCAAATGCATATGCGAGGAGTTAACAAGGTTATGCTGATTGGCAATCTGGGGAAAGACCCAGATATACAACAATTGGAAGGGAATATTGGTGTTGCTAAATTTCCGTTGGCTACAACCGAAACATATAAAGACAGGACAGGTAAGCTCGTTTCTCAAACTGAGTGGCACACTGTGGTTTTATGGCGGGGATTGGCAGATTTGGCAGAAAAATATTTACACAAGGGTAGTCTAATTTATATTGAAGGAAGATTGAGAACCAGGAGTTGGGAAGATAAGGAAGGCAATAAAAAATTTGCTACGGAAGTAGTAGCAGACAATTTAATTATGCTGGATAAAAAAATGGATGGCACAGCAGGACCAGGCTCAGGCGAGCCCGATTATGAATCTCTTCCGTTTTAATTGTAGCAGAAATGATATTTTTGCTTTCTAACCAAAATCCGTGACTTTGGATTATCACCTTGCAGTTGATGTATTATATACTCCCTTTTTATTAAGCGCAGTGCAAACGCAAGGCACTACCGTAATGGTTATGGTGCTCGTATTTTTGTTTTTTCTGTCTTTTGTTTTATCAGGAGCTGAAGTAGCTTTTTTCTCTTTAACACATAAAGACATCAATCTGCTACGTTCCAAACAGATTCCTCCTTATCAGCGGATTGTTGATTTACTGGAAGAACCTAAATCTTTCCTGGCATCTCTGTTGATTGCCAATAGCTTTGTTAATATTACCATTATCATTGTTTCCAATCTTTTGATTGATAACCTCTTCAATTTTGAGCAATATGGTGCAGCCTGGGTTGAGTTTATTATAAAAGTACTCGCTGTTTCCTTTATGCTTGTATTGTTTGGAGAAGTAATGCCAAAAGTGTTGGCAACACAAAACAATATCCGCTTTGCCAAAGACTTTGGAGGAATAGTGCAGGCCATGACTTACTTGTGTGGAGGTTTAGGAAAAAAGCTGGTGAAATACTCTGATAAGTTTGAAAAAGTATTGAGTAATAAAAATGGAAATGCGTATAGTTTGGAAGAATTGGATCATGCAATTGATATCACAACTGATAATACAGCTTCTGAAAATGAAAAGAATATTTTAAAAGGGATTGTAAAGTTCGGAAACATCACAGTAAAGCAGGTGATGAAGACCAGAGTGGATGTACACGGGGTTGAAGAAGAGATTAATTTTCAGGAATTGATTACACTGGTAAAAGAACTGAATTACAGTAGACTTCCTGTGTATAAGGAAGGTCTTGATCATATAACGGGTATGATTCACACAAAGGACTTGCTTCCTTATCTTGATCAGCCTCACAATTTTAACTGGAAACAATTATTGCGTCCTCCTTTTTTTGTGCATGAGCAAAAAATGATTGAAGATCTGTTGAAAGAATTTCAGCTGAAACGAATTCACTTTGCCATTGTAGTAGATGAGTTTGGAGGAACCAGTGGTATTATTACATTGGAAGATATTCTGGAAGAAGTGATTGGGGAAATTAAAGATGAATTTGACGAAGAAGATTCGGGGTATAAAAAGCTGGATGATAACAACTATATTTTTGAAGGCAAACTCATGATTAATGATGTTTGTAAAATCATGAATTTAGACCTGAATACTTTTGACGAGTTAAGAGGGGAAAGTGATTCACTGGCAGGACTCGTACTTGAAATAGCAGGAGAAATTCCACAGGTAAATCAGGTGATACCAACAGATGAATTTGAATTCACAATTCTGGAAGTTGCCAAGAACAGAATCGTAAAAGTGAAATTGACAATAAAAGAAAGAGGTGATGAATAAGCGGACACTTTGGTTTTTTTTACTTACCTGCATTGGATTTTATGCCTGTAATAGTCCCTTTACGCCCAAGCAAACCGGCTACTTTAAAATCGATTTCCCTGAAAAAAAATATCAGTTATTCAATGATGCAGGTTATCCGTATAGCTTTGAATATCCAGCATATGCAACCATTAGTAAAGACAGCACCTATTTTAATGAAACTACTGAAAATCCATGGTGGATTAATATAGACTTTCCTCAGTTCAGTGGCAGAATTTATGTTAGCTATAAACAGATAGGCGAGAAGAATAGATTTGATACATTAATAAAACATGCATTTACTTTAACAGGAAAACATTCTTCCAAAGCATATTCTATTGAAGACAGTCTATTCAGTAATCCATACAATGTGGAAGGGGTGTTTTTCAGAGTTGGAGGAAATGTAGCCACTGCGAATCAGTTTTTCCTTACTGATTCCACCAGACATTTTTTGAGAGGTGCATTGTATTTTGATGCCACGCCCAATGAAGATTCTTTAGGTATTGTAAATCAGTTCCTGATTGAAGACGTGAAGCACTTAATCAATACATTTACCTGGAGGAAACAATCAAAGCAGTAATACGCAAACAATACATACAATGATAGCAATCGATAATATTCTGATAAGTGACGAAGTGGTTGAAGAACAATTTGTTTGCGATTTAACTAAATGTAAGGGCGGTTGCTGCGAAGACGGTGATGCAGGTGCTCCAATGGAAAAATGGGAACTGGAAAAATTGGATCAATACTTTGATGTGATTGCTCCTTATTTAAATGAAGCAGGCATGGAAGAGATTCAGCGGGTGGGCAAATATACTTATGATAAAGAGTTTGGCTGGGTAACACCAACCATAAACGGTGGTATTTGTGCTTATGGCAAAAAAGATGCGAGTGGTACCATTATATGCGGAATTGAACAGGCGTATAATGATGGCAAACTAGACTGGAAAAAACCACTCAGTTGTCACCTTTTCCCCATACTAATTAGAAAAAGCAAGAAAGATCCGGATGTTGAATATGTAAATTATCATCCGCGAGAAGACTTATGTCAACCTGGATGCAAATTAGGTAAACAATTAAAGGTGCCGGTATATATTTTTCTGAAAGAAGCCCTTATCAGAAAGTATGGACCAGAATTTTATGAAGCACTGGAAGCAACCGCCAATGAATTTAAAAAACGAAATGATGAGTAATAATTCAGCAGCCAGTTTTATTGCAAAAAGTACTATAAAAGCTGCGGATTTGGAGCATCGCAGAAAAATCAATTTCAATATTGGTAAGTACAATGCTGTTGTTCCCATTGGAAAAAAACAATTTACCAACGTGATGGAAGCCAGGGAAATGGCTAAAATAAAAAAGTGGGATGCAATAGAACACCTTGACCAATACCTCGAAATGTTTGAACAAAAAATAACAGAGAGAGGCGCGAAAGTGTTATGGGCAGAGACGGCTGAAGAAGCATTGGCCCATATTGGAAAAATATGTAGCGAGAAGAAGTGTAAGACATTGGTGAAGAGCAAGAGTATGGTTACAGAAGAAATTCATCTGAACGATTTTCTGGAACAAAATGGAATTGAAAGTGTTGAAACAGATTTGGGAGAATATATTCAGCAGCTGGACGGAGAGCCACCTTATCATATTGTTACACCTGCCATGCACAAAAGCAAAGAAGATGTGGCACGTTTGTTTGCAGATAAATTAGGAGTGCCAGGTGGATTAAGTCCAGAAGAATTAACACAGGTAGCCCGTCAAAAGTTAAGAGAAAAATATGTTGCAGCAGAAGTAGGTGTAACAGGGGCAAATTTTATTTTACCTGATATCGGAGGCATAGCCATAACTGAAAACGAAGGGAATGGCAGACTAAGTTGCGCCTGGCCTAAAACGCATATTGTAGTGGTAGGCATTGAAAAAGTTATTCCATCAGTACAGGATCTTTCTTTATTCTGGCCACTACTTTCCACTTTTGGAACCGGACAAAGGGTTACTGTCTATAACACAATTATTACCGGACCCAGACAAGCCAATGAAACGGATGGTCCTGAAGAAATGATTGTCATTTTACTGGATAATGGAAGAACCAATTTACTTGCCAGCAAATCGGCTAGGGAAGCATTGTATTGCATTCGTTGCGGAGCTTGCTTAAATGCATGCCCCGTATATAAAAATATTGGTGGCCATGCTTATGAAACAACCTACAGTGGTCCTATTGGTAAAGTAATTACACCTTATTTAAAGGGGCTGGATGAATACAAGCATTTGAGTTATGCTTCTTCACTTTGTGGCAACTGTACAGAAGTTTGTCCTGTAAGAATTAACCTTCACGAATTATTGCTCGATAATCGTCATGAAGCAGTAGTACAAGGGAATAGCAGTCTAGCCGAAAGGATTGCCTGGAAAGCATGGAAAACTGCCAGTTTGAACAGAGTCATGATGAATGCAGGGAATGGGAAAATGAAAAACTGGATTGTCAATAAAATTTTTAAAGGATGGACAGCCCATCGGGCAGATCTTGATTTTAGTTCCAAAACTTTCAATGAAATGTGGAAGGAGTCTAATCAATCCTAATATATGGAAGATTTTGGTGCTGATATTATTGTGTATTCGCAATTTGCAAGTGCCAGACTGGATTATATTGTAAAACTGTTGTTTCAGGGTAGGGCAATTATCACCAATGAGATTAGCTTTTTTGAATCCTTTCCGGGAAAAAAAATCAATTATTCCAACAGGTTACTTTCAGCCAGCGATGCCCAGGTTGTACCTCACACTTTATTATTTGAGAAACAAATACAGACTCAGCAAATAATTGTAAACAGCTGGCAGGGTATTCCAGTATTTTTTGAAACATCAGGTGACTCAATACCCTTTGATATTTTTGCAGCTTCTTTTTATTTAATTACGCGCTATGAAGAATGGCTGCCACATGAAAACGATGCGTTCGGCAGGTATCGGCATGAACAATCCCTGGCTTATCAGTTTGGGTTTTTGGATCAGCCATTGGTAAATAGCTGGATGGAAAAATGGGTCGTGCAAAACAAGCTGCCTTATAACAAACCTGCGTTTAGTTTCAGACCCAGTTACGATATTGATATTGCTTATAGTTATAACCATCATTTTGTAATCAGAAATATGGGTGGGTATTTCAAGGATTTGCTGAATGCAAATTTTTCTGGAATCGCTGAGAGAATCCAGGTGCTGGCTGGTTTGAGAAAAGATCCATATGACGTGTATGATTGGCTGGATGAGTTACACGATCAATATCAACTTGATCCGATTTATTTTTTCCTGGTAGCTTCCAGTCGAGATACGATCAATAAAAATATTTCTCCTGCAAACAAAGGAATGAAAGAGCTGATACGCCGTATTGCAGTTAAATACAAAGTGGGTCTTCATCCTTCTGTGCAGAAAGCATCTGTATTTAATGGGGAATATAATTACAAAATTGATGGTTATGAAAGGAAGTTGCGAGCTGAAAAAATGAGTATTGAAAAACTGATTGCAAAGAATGTAACGCAATCCCGACAGCATTATATTCAACTCTGTTTTCCTGACACGTATGAAGCCCTTTTACAAGCGGGAATAACAGAAGATTACTCCATGGGTTATCCAACGATTTCTGGATTCAGAGCGTCTTATACAGGTTCGTTCAATTGGTTTCATTTATTGAACAATGAAGAAACAGCATTGACGCTTTTCCCGTTCTCTTATATGGATGCCACGCAAATTTTTCATGAACGCAATACGCCGGAAGTAGCCATTTCAAAAATGGAATATTACTATGAGCAATTTCAGCAATATGGGGGTTGCTTTGTTCCCATTTTTCACAATCAGTTTTTAAGTGATCAATCTGATTTTACAGATTGGAGAAGTGGTTACGCTGATTTTTGTTTGCGCAGACTCTGATTAACAAGGTAAACACCAATAAGGGTAATACAGGAGCCAATGATGATTTCTTTGGTTAAAGGTTCCTTGATTAAAAAGGATCCGATGATGATGGCAACAATCGGGTTTACATAGGCATACAAAGCAGCAACCGATGCTTCCAGGTGTTTCATAGTATATAAGAAAGCTACTACAGCAATTAATGATCCCATCATGACCAGGTACCCGATGGCATACCAGGTTTGGGCAGGAAATGTTTTGAAAGGAACCAAATTACCTGTTACAGCGGCGCCTGCGAATAGAAATAAGGATGCAAAAATCATTTCCCATCCAATGGCATAATATGGATTCAGGTTGATTTGTTTCCTGGAAATAATAATGGTTCCTACACTCCAGCTAAGCATGGCAATTACGGAAACCAGAATACCAATCCAGTAATTGGGCCCCTGGTGGTGAAATGCATTGTCGTAGAATACAATGGCAATGCCTGTTATCCCCAGCACAATCCCTAAGAAAGTAACCCAGCCAATTTTTCTGTTTTTAAAAAATATTTTTTCAATGATAACTACGCTTAGAGGGTACAAGGCTGCAATTAAAGCTGCTAGTCCGCTAGAGATATATTTCACACCAACTGTAGCCAATCCGTTAGCAAATACGAACAAGAGAATCGACATCCCGGCCAGCCAAAGCATTTGTTTAAAACCGGGCAGTTTTTCTCCTTTTAGCAAAAAGAAACCAGCAAAAAGCGAACCCGCAATCAGTTGACGGGTAGCAGATACCTGTAATGCTGGTGCAAATTGAACTGCATACCTGCTGGCTACCCAACTGGTACCCCATACAATACTGGTTACTGACAGAGCGAAATACGCTTTTTGCTTGGTTGTCAAATTGATTAATGTTTAAAATGTCTGGTGCCGGTCATAACCATGGCAAGTCCATTGTTTACACAATAGTCAACACTGTCTTTGTCTCTTACGGAACCACCAGGCTGAATAAATGCTTCCATGCCAGCCGCATGGGCAATCTGAACACAATCATTAAAAGGAAAGAACGCATCAGAAGCCAACACCGCGCCTTTTAATTCGAAGTTGAATTGTCTGGCTTTTTCAATTGCCTGACGAAGCGAATCAATTCTGCTAGTTTGGCCACAGCCTTTGCCCACCAGCTGTTTGTCTTTTACCAATGCAATGGCATTGCTCTTCAAATGTTTACAAATAATATTAGCAAAAGAAAGATTTTCTTTTTCTGTTTCAGTACAAACTCTGGCGCCTACTTCTTCCCACTTTTCAAAATTGCCCTCATCTGTATCCTGTATTAATGTTCCATTCAGAATACTTTTTTGTATGGAAGCTACTTTGAAATCTTTTTTGTGAAGCTGTAAAAGAATTCTGTTTTTCTTGGTCTTTAAAATCGTTAAAGCAGCTTCTTCGTAAGAAGGAGCTATCAATACTTCAAAGAATATTTCATTAATGGCTTCAGCTGTTGCTGCATCAATGGTTTGATTACAAACAAGGACGCCTCCAAATGCGCTTTCAGGATCACCGGCCAATGCTGCATCCCATGCTGTTTTTACAGTTGGTCTTGCCGCAACGCCACAAACATTGGTATGTTTAATGATAGCAAATACAGCTTCCTGATAATCACTAAAATCTGCAATAAGCTGAACTGCTGCATCCACATCTACCAGATTATTATACGAAAGTTCCTTCCCGTTTAGTTGCGCAAATACGCTGGATAAATCACCTGTGAATTTTGCTTGCTGATGTGGATTTTCCCCATAACGAAGTGCTTTCTCTTCAACTGGATTAAAGTAGTTGCTGATAGCAATATCGTAATGCATCACTACTTCAAAAGCTTTAGCTGCAAAAGCTCTTCTTTGTTCAATGGTGGTATTTCCTTCCTGATCAATCAAAAGTTTTTCTAAATCGCCATAACTGTCTTTGGCTGCAATAACGGTAACATCTTTAAAGTTTTTTGCAGCTGCTCTAATCATGGAAGGCCCGCCAATATCAATCTTTTCGATGATAAGCTTTTCTTCACTGGTGCTGCGCAATGTTTCTTCAAAAGGATACAGGTCTACAATTACCAGGTCAATCTCTGGGATTTTATAATCCTGCATTTCCTGTAAATCCTGTGCTTCGTATCTTCTTCCTAAAATACCTCCGAACACAACTGGATGAAGTGTTTTAACCCTGCCGCCTAAAATAGAAGGGTAGGTAGTTAAGCTTTCTACTGGTACGCAGGTAATGCCCAGATTTTCAAGAAAGGTCTGAGTTCCACCGGTTGAATAAATGGTGATTCCCAGCTTCTGAAGCTGGCGGGCAATGGGTTCCAGGCCGTCTTTATAAAAGACGGAGATTAACGCAGATTGAATTTTTTTTTGCATATGTTTTGCTTTCAGCCCTTCGGCAGTTAATGGGGCAAAAGTTAGAGATTGTATTCAAAAGCACCTTTTTCAGGTACCGAATAATGGCGCAAATGTAAGCGCTCTGCTTCTTTTTTCCATTTTTGTATTTTCCACAATGGGGTACTGCTATCGAAAACCAGCAGGGTTGCGGGAAAATATTTTGCTATGGCTTTCATGGGAACAGGTCTACTGCCTGTTATGACAATCAGATCTACAATGGGTACAGTGGCCAGATCTGGAAAAGGAAGCTGCGGACCAGCAATCAGAATCACTTTGTTCCTGCTAATTATGAAAGGTTTTTGTAATGCAACAGAAACAGGACGGATCGATTTTCCCGTTCTGTACAAGGTTCGGCCAGGTTTTACAACCTGATTCACCAGAACAGGATTGAAATTGAAAGCCGAGTCTCCCAGAAACTGGTGCCCTAATCCCTCCATGATATCAATGGCACTATGTTTAGGCGTATGATATATGATTATTTTTTTTTGATGGCGGTGGTGCAGGGTGTCAATTGTATGTATGCCAACAATGAACAAAAGCGTTGAGGCTGCAATAAAAAAGAAGACTTTACTTGTATGCAGCAGCCACTGATACAGTGAAATAATACAAGCAAAAAGCAAAAGCATTTGCCATCCACTAATTTGTATATACTCAGTGAGCGCAAAAGGAAGTGAAGCTGTTTTTTCAATTAACTGATTCAATTGAGATAATAGCCAATCAATACAAGTGCCTAGTGGGGAGGCAATGATTGAAAATGGTGCCAACAATAGCAAACCAATTAACAGGTACAATATGAGTCCTGAAACAGGAATGGCAATCCAGTTTGCAATCAGAAATAAATTGGGGAAGCTGTGAAAATAATACAGCAATAAAGGCAAAGTAAGGATTTGTGCCCCCAATGTGATGCTGCACATTTGCCATCCCAGTTGCAACAGTTTATTTTTTAAGAAAATTAGTTTTTCAATTGGTCTTGCAAAAAACAGTATCCCCAGAACAGCCGCATAGGAAAGCTGAAACCCAATATCCCAGAGAAAATCCGGACGAAACAGCAAAAGACAAAATGCCGACCCTGCTAAGCTGTTCATCTGATGGTGTGGCCTGTTCTGCTGTTCTCCCAGCAATAGGAAGCTGAACATGACGGCAGCTCTAAGTACGGAAGCACCTGCGCCAGTTAACAAAGCAAATCCCCATAGGAAAAATAAAATACATATGGTTCTGATCCAGCTGAATTGTTTCAATCTTCTGATAGGCTTAAAGAGTAATAACAATAGGCTATAAATCATGCCGAGGTGTAATCCGCTGATGGCAATGATATGTATCACACCCGTATTGCTGTATGCATTCATCAATGTTTTATCCAGATGCGCCTTATAGCCAATCAGCAATGCTTCTGCAACTCCTCTTTCTCTGTTGCTTTTAATGTATAGATACAAAGTATGCAATACGTATTGTCTGGCTTTTTGTAATAAAGAACTGGTTATTGAAAATGGGTGCTGACTAGTGATGCGGTAATCTTTTTTTGTAAGATATACCTGATGAAAAATATGCTGAGCAGCTGCATATTGTTTAAAATCAAATCCCCCCGGATTGGTTACTGATACTATGACTGTAGGTTTTTTAAACAACTGAATTTCCATACCCTCATTGAGAGAATCAAGAGGGATATCAACATTAAAATAGATTAGTAGCTTTGTCTTATGCATAGCTGCCAGCGCCTGATAGCTATTCGCTTTTTTAATGGGAGTTTCTAACAGAACCACTTTATTGCTGATGGGAGTAGCAGCAGGTATACTTTGCTTGTGTAGTATAATGCCTGCGCAAATGAACAGCAACTGTACAGACAATCCCGTCATCCATTGTCGCTTAAAAAAATGAAAAAGTCTGCTGCGGCCATTGAAAAGCCAAAGCAACGAGCTTATTGTAAAAACAGTCACAATCAACCCATTCGGAACAACTACAAATTTGCCCAGCAACAAGCCTGTAATGAGTGCGAGGGTGATGCGTATCATGGGAAATTGCCACCAGCGTTGCGATGTATAAATTTTCGCCATGGAATAAACCTAAACAAAAAGGCCACAGTATTTTACTGCGGCCTTCAAAAAGCGTATTAATACCTTATCTGCTCAGGTTCATACTACGTTCTTTGTAGAGTGTTCTGAAATAAGGATCTCTAAGATCTTTGATAAAACGGATCGCTTCTCCGGTGCTCTTCATTTCCGGTCCTAATTCTTTATTTACGCCAGGGAATTTTTCGAAACTGAATACAGGTTCCTTGATGGCGTATCCTTCCAGTTTTTTCTCCATAGTAAACGCTGATAATTTAGCAGCACCCAGCATTACCTTGGTAGCAATATTCAAGTATGGAATCTGATAAGCTTTCGCAATAAATGGTGTTGTTCTGGAAGCACGTGGGTTGGCTTCAATCACGTACACTTTACCGTCTTTAATAGCGAACTGAATATTGATTAATCCGCGGATGTTTAAAGCACGCGCAATTTTTTCTGCATAGAATTCCATGGTTTCAATTACCAGTGGAGTAAGGTTGAATGCAGGCAAAACTGCATTGCTGTCTCCACTGTGAATACCTGCAGGTTCAATATGTTCCATCACACCCATGATATGAAATTCCTCGCCATCAAAAATGGCATCTACTTCCGCTTCCTGACATCTGTCAAGGAAATGGTCAATCAGGATTTTATTACCAGGAATATGTTTCAATAAACTGATGACTGCTTTTTCTACTTCTTCATCGTTGATTACAATTCGCATTCTCTGCCCACCAATAACATAGCTGGGTCTTACCAATACAGGATACCCTACTTTATTAGCTACTTCAATTGCTTCGTCTGCATTGTAGGCAGTGCCATATTCGGGATAAGGAATATTGAGCTCTTTTAATAGATCACTGAAACGACCTCTGTCTTCGGCTATGTCCATATTCTCGAAAGATGTACCCACAATTGGAACTCCTTTTTCGTGCAAACGCTTCGCCAGTTTCAATGCAGTCTGTCCGCCGAGCTGAACAATAATTCCATCTGGTTTTTCCAGTTCAATGATTTCCCAGAGATGTTCCCAGAATACTGGCTCGAAGTACAATTTGTCTGCCATGTCGAAATCTGTGGAAACTGTTTCAGGATTACAGTTCACCATGATGGCTTCGTATCCGCATTCCTTAATGGCGAGTAGACCGTGTACACAACAGTAATCAAATTCAATTCCCTGTCCAATGCGGTTGGGGCCGCTGCCCAGAACAATGATTTTTTTCTTTTTGGAAGGGATCGATTCGTTGGAGTTCAGAGTAGGGTTCATTTTTTCTAAGAATTCTGCAAAATTAAGGTCTCTGAACAATTTTGGCGGTTTTTTTTTCCTTATCTGATTTGACCTCTGATTACGCCGGATGGTCTCATGGTAGAGTGCACATTTACATAAAGCGCGTCATTTTTGATTGAATTCAAAATGGCCATACTGGGAGAAAAGATTTTTGTGATTCCAAAATCTGCAGCCGATTCACAAATGCCAATTAATACACCACCGTTGGCACCTGCAGCCCCTGTATGAATATGTGCGGCACTCAAGGCATCGCTTGCTTCCAGATTGCTTACGGTTACTTTACTGTATAATTTATTGTCTGCGGTAATTCTGATAAGTGCCATTCCTGTTGCGGTAGTTGTAACCGAAGGAACTTCATTCATGCCAGACAATGGAACACTTGCTGCAAAGCTTACTTCATTAAAGACCTGACCTCTTACAATTCCGGAAGGCTGTTGCGTAGAGTGAATATTTACATATAAATCTGCTGTTCCTGCTTTTAAACTATCAATGAATGAAGTTCTTACTCCCTTCACACTTGCTTTAACCATACTGCCTGTAAAAACGGGCATAAAATCTAATACCACCGGTCCATTGGTTACCGGATCTCCGGCATGAATATGCGCCAGGGTTAAATTATCTCCCGATGCTAATCCGGTTACAGAAGCATCCATCGTAATGGAATTGTCGTTGTATACTTTAATAGTAGCCATTCCTCTTTCTGTTCTTCCGGTTGGTTGTGGGTTTTGATTGGCTGCAGCCAATGATACCATGATTTCTTTTACAACCTGTGCTTCAGGAGCAGAATCTGATTTTTTACAAGAAGCAAAAATGGCCGTTGCTGCAAAAATGGTTGCGAATAGTTTGTACTTTCTCATAGTTTTTATTTTTACTTACGAGAAACCAGTCAGTTTGGATTTCTTTATTCAAAAAAATCTGTATTGTTTAAAGTAAATTTGATACAACACGTTAACCTTTTACAAAATCATTGGTATGAAATATCTGTTTATTGTTCTATTAGGTTCATTGTTTGTTTCCTGTTCAGGTCCCCGTGTTTTAGACCTGGCTACTGCACCTGATGCCAATTTTGGTAACTACAAAACCTTTGCTTTTTTCGAAGTCACTGCTTTTGGAGACACTATTACAGAGCAGTTTAATGAGCGCATTGCCTATCTTAAAAAAGGAATTGCAGCGCAGATGGAGCAGCGCCGCTTTACGCAAGTACCAAAAAATCCAGATCTGTTTATCAATATTGGGGTGGCTATAAAGTTAGAAGTGCAAACCCGCGAAACCAGCTGGCCACAAGATGGTATGATGCGCTACATGGGACAGCGCAATTATAAATGGAAGTCGGAAGAAGTGGAAGTGGGTAGGTATAGAAGAGGGGCAATTAGTTTGCATGTAGTAGATGCTGCCAAGAATCATATGCTTTGGACAGCCACCCTTCGGGGATCTTTACCGGACGACAGCACCAAGCTCAAAACCTTTGCTGACAAGGGCATACAGGCTTTGTTCAGTAAGTTCCCTGTGCAGTAGTGCGCATATAATTTTAAAAATAGTTCATTTACCTAATGAACTATTTTCAGCTCCTCCCAACGCGAAGTATAGCGAGGGCTACGCAGTTCTTGCCGCATTTTCCAATTTCGTTTGGTTCCTGCTGCTGCAAACTGAATAATATCGTTGCGCATGGCAAAATTGATATTGTCAATGGCACTCATGAGTTTTCTATTTTGCTGCGGCACGGCATCGGTAAATAAATTTCCCTGCACCGATTCATCGGGCACAAGACCACTTAAAATAACGCCGGCTTTTTTATACACAGCACCTTCCTGAAACAGTTGATCTACCAATGCTACGGCGGGCTTGATGAGTATATGTGTGGCGGAACTAGCATAAGGCAAATGCACATAAGCGCCTACACTATTCCCATGCCTGAATCTGCCTTCTGTTTTTTCTTGTTTCGGAATCACAAAAACATAAATTACCGAAGCGGCACTTTGTTGTCTTCTCAGTTTTTCCGTAGCTCTGGTAATATAGGTTGCTACCGCTTCTTTAATCTGTTCTTTACTGGTTACATTTTTGCCAAACATCCGGGTTGTAGCAATCATTTTTTTGGTGAGCAAGGGGTCTTTCATTTCAATACTTTGTACACCATTCAACTCTCTTAAGAGTCGCTGTCCTACAACCCCACCTAGGTTTTTTTGTACCCATGTTTCAGGCATACTTCGCAAATCAAAAGCCGTGTTGATATTGTATTTACGCAGCTTTTCCGCATACTGGCGGCCTACGCCCCAGATATCTTCTACCGCTGTTTGTTGTAATGCGGTTGCTACTTTTTCCGGCGTGTTCAGCACCATGATGCAATTGGTGGCCTGCTTATTTTTTTTCGCCAGCCGATTGGCTACCTTACTCAATACTTTGGTAGCAGCAACGCCAATAGATACTTTAATGCCAGTCCATTGTTCTACTGTATTTTTCAGGTGGAGCGAAAACGCCTCTAACTGATCGGGCTCAATATGACTGAGGGTTACAAAGCATTCGTCTACAGAGTACACTTCTACTGCACCAGCGGGAAGGCATTGACGCAGGGTTTCCATCACGCGCCAGCTCAAATCCCCATATAAATTATAGTTGGAAGAAAAAGTATGAACGCCCTTTTGTTGAATCAATTCCTTCGCCTGAAAATAAGGGATACCCATAGCAATCCCGGCCTGCTTGGCTTCATCGCTGCGCGACACAATGCATCCGTCGTTATTGCTCAGCACCACCACGGGTGCATTGTGCAGGGCAGGTAAAAAAAGTCTTTCGCAGGAACAATAAAAACTATTGCAATCAATTATTCCAATCATACTAATCTGTCCGGATGATTATACCGCGTGAATAGAATACGTTACGACTCCCCATACCTGGGCCCGTTCATCGAAGCCGCCGGTTAAGGGAATGTCTGCGAATTTTTTGTTCTCTGCTACCAGGGTTAGCTGGTTAAAATTTTTTTGCAACCGGCGCACCAGCAACTCTCCGTCTAAAATGGCAATGATGATTTTACCGCTCACCGGTTTAATACTGCGGTCTACAATTAAAGTGTCCCCGCTGAAAATGCCGGCACCCGTCATGGCATCACTGTTCATCCGAAAGAAAAAAGTAGCTGGCTTGTTGTGCACCAGTTGCTCGTTCAGGTCTATGCCGCGTTCCATATAATCGTCGGCAGCAGCCCCGAATCCGGTGGCATTGGCAGTAGGTACCTCCCACTGCGAATACCGCTTAGAGCCCTTGTAGGCGGCTCCGTACCCGATTTCCCCGTCCATAAAATGATTTTTTACTTACTAAATAATTTAGTAAATTTATACTAAAATAATTATCAATCTAAATTTTGTTTATGCAGGAAGGATATGTTTTACCCAGAGATCAACAGCCACTGATGGCCAGTGAAAGGGAGCAATATTTGCTAATGGCCTATCCTTTTGAAATAGCTGTTTTTGAAGCAACGGAGCAAATGGAAGAAACCATTATTCGCTGGATGCGCCGAATCATTAGCAATAAATCTGTCTTTACGGTGCGGGTGCATCAGCAGATACAGGAAGATACCGGTCAGCTCCAGTTGTGCCTGGCCGATGAAGGTGCTTTTGCACAACTGGCGAATGAACTGAAAGTAGTGAGTCAGTTCATCAGCAGTTATCAGTGCAGGGAAATGTATTTTAATCTCCGGCCAGCTATTCAGCATCAATTGCTCTGCCATTCGCCCGGTTATACCATTACCGAACTGGTGTTGATGCGCAAACCATTCGGGCAGGAACAATACAAACAAGTAAACGTATTTGCTTTAAAACCCTGACGGATGCCCTTGCTTTGGATTCTTAGCTTTATTTTCGTTGAAACGAAGACCATTCATGGAATCCATCATTGAAGCAATAGGACAACTTTGTCAGCAGGCATTACAGCTGACACCAGACCGGATAGAAAAATTACCGCAAAGCGGAAGTGACCGAGTTTATTTCAGGGTATATAGTGCTACAAATACGTATATCGCTACTTACAATATCAACACCCGCGAAACAGCCACATTTGTTTATTTCAGTCAGCACTTTAAAAAAGCCCATCTTCCTGTTCCAGCTATTTTAGCAGTAAACGATACCAATACCATTTATTTACAGGAAGATTTGGGAACTGAATCACTGTTGAATAAACTGGAAGCAAGCGGACACGGTGAGTATGTATACCAGCTTTTTCAGAAAAGCCTTTCAGCATTGGCTCGCATGCAGGTACTAGGACATCAGGGTTTAGACTATAACTGGTGCTTAACAGCCAAGGAATTTGGTAAGCAAGCCATCATGAGTGATCTCTTGTATTTCAAGTATTATTTTCTGGACACCCTGCAATTGCCTTACGATAAACAGGCAATGCTGGATGATTTTGATGCATTGAGTACTTACTTAACACGTACGCAGAATAAGTATTTTATGTTCCGCGATTTTCAAAGCAGGAATATTATTGTACAAAACGATCAGGTACATTTTATTGATTATCAGGGAGGCATGCAAGGTGCATTGCAATACGATGTGGCATCCTTGTTGTGGCAGGCAAAAGCAGAATTAAGCGAGGAATGGAAAGACCAATTGCTGGAATATTATATGGATCAGGTAGATCCATTATTGCCCGAACCCGTAGACAGAATTACGTTTGTAAGTCAGTACAATGGCTATGTATTGATTCGTTTGTTACAGGTATTGGGTGCTTATGGATTTAGGGGCTTGTTTGAACGAAAAGCGCACTTTTTAGCGAGCATACCGCTGGCTTTACACAACCTGAAATTTTTCATTGAACACAAACGGGTGGGAATTGTAACACCTGAATTTGATCGTGTACTGAAGCTGGTAGTAGAAGACAGCATGATCAATAAATTTGTAGCACCACAGGCCAATGAAAAAACACCGCTGGTGATTACCATCAACAGCTTTAGCTATAAGCGCGGATTGCCCCATGATGATACAGAGAATGGAGGCGGGTTCATGTTTGATATGCGTGGTATTTTAAACCCGGGCCGATTTGATGAATACAAGAAGCAGAGCGGATTGGATAAACCTGTGCAGGACTTTTTAGAACAACGGACCAAAATGGGTAAGTTTCTAAACAGTGTCTGGGATTTAATAGACATCACGGTAGAAGATTATCTGAACAGGGATTTTGCGAATCTGATGATTAACTTCGGATGTACCGGCGGACAGCACAGAAGTGTATATGCCGCTGAACAAACAGCCAGGCATCTAAGAAATAAGTACAAAGTAAAAGTGGTATTAACACATACCAATCGTGAAAACTGGGTAAAATAAATCATGATATGAGAGCAATGATTTTTGCAGCAGGATTGGGTACCCGGTTAAAACCCTGGACCGATCATCATCCCAAGGCGCTGGCCATGGTGAATGGAAAAAGTTTATTGCAAAGAAATATTTTATACCTGCAGGAATATGGAATAACAGAGGTAGTAGTAAACGTGCATCACTTTGCCGATCAGATTGTTGATGCGGTTGAGCAGAATCGCGGATGGGGCTCTGCTATTACTATTTCCGATGAAACGGATATGGTGCTGGAAACCGGGGGAGGCTTAAAAAAAGCCGCACCACTTTTTGAAGGCGAAGAAAATATCGTCATCCTGAATGCAGATATATTGACCAACCTGCAATTGGATCAGATGGTATTGCAGCACAAGAAAACCAATGCACTGGCAACACTGGCCGTTTCGCAAAGAGAATCGTCTCGTTATTTTTTATTCGGATCCGATAGTAAATTAAAAGGCTGGACCAATACCAATACAGGTGAAGTAAAGCCTGAAGGCTTAGATATGGAAGGGTTATTCAAACGAGCTTTCAGTGGATTACATGTAATACAAACAGCCTTGCTTAAAAAAATAAGCAGAGAGGGAAAATTCTCAATGGTAGATGTATACCTTGATCTTTGTGCTGCAGAATCCATTTATGCTTTTGACCATACAGGTGCGCTATTGCTTGATGTAGGTAAACCGGAAAGCCTGGTAAAAGCGGCCAGTTTATTTGAGTAATGAGCAATAGTAAAATGAATCAGATACTTCATTTTGCCTTGATTGGCTGTGGCAGGATTTCTACAGAGCATCTCAGCCAAATTGCCCGTGTTGGCAAACTGGTAGCTGTAGTAGATGTTGATTTGTTGAAAGCGAAACAGACAGGTTTTCAATTTGGAGTTCCTTTTTTCACTAGTACTGTTCAATTGTATTCCTCTAAAATTGAGATGGATATTGTTGTTATAGCAACACCCAATGGACTCCATGCAGCGCAAGCCATTGAAGCGCTGGAAAATGGATATCATGTTTTAGTTGAAAAGCCAGTTGCATTAACAACATCTGATATTTCCCTTATACAAGCTGCTGCAGAAAAAGCGGGTAAAAATATTTATACGATAATGCAGAATCGGTTTAATCCACCGGTGCAAATGATTAAAGCATTGTTGCGTGAGCATGCTTTGGGTGCTATTCAAAATGTAAGAGTGAAATGTTTCTGGCATAGACCAGCTTCCTATTATACCGATAGTTGGCACGGAACTTTATTGCTCGATGGCGGTGTTTTGTATACACAGTACAGCCATTTTATTGATCTTCTTTGCTGGTTTCTCGGCAAAGGCAAATTGCTGGAAGCCAGCTTTAACAATCGTTTGCACGAAGGACTGATTGAATTTGAAGATGAAGGAAATCTGAAAATGATTTTTGAAAATAATATAAGTGTGCAAATGGAGTATGGCATTAACGAGCCGCAAATAAACCGGGAAGGATCCATAGAAATCATTGGTGAGAAGGGGCGGGTTAAAGCTGGAGGTGCTTACTTAAATGAATGGGATTATTCAACTGATGATAGTGTGTTGCAAAAAAAGATTGACTTACTGCTGAAAGCGTTTTTTTCTGTTACTAATACAGATGTAACTACTATGTCAAATTTGTACCAGCCATCATTCGAACCGAACAATTACGGAAATTATAAGGGTAGCATGCGCAATCATCACAAAGTGTATGATAATCTGGTGCAGTCGTTAAAGCATCAAGTGCCTTATTATACCACAATTGAAGAAGCAAAAAATACTATTGAACTGATTAATCTCATTTATCAGGCACGGTAATTGAACTAAATTGAATAAAATTTAGTGCCATGCTACCCACTTTTAATTTAATAGAGTCTTCTGTGCGCGATGTTCAGTTTGGAAAAAATGTAACCATTGTTGGACCTGTTAATATTTATGGTTGCATTATCGGCCATGATTCACGTGTAGGACCATTTACCGAAATACAATCCAATGTAACTATTGGTGAGCGATGTAAAATTCAGTCTCACAGTTTTATATGCAGTCTAGTAACCATTGGCAATGATTGCTTCATAGGACATGGAGTCATGTTTATCAATGATTTATTTTCAGAAGGAAGACCAGCAGGCGATGCATCTAAATGGCAAGCTACATTCATTGGAAATCATGTTTCCATAGGTAGCAATGCTACTATTTTACCTGTAACTATTTGTGACAATGTGGTCATTGGTGCAGGCGCTGTGGTTACAAAGGACATTAATGAGCCTGGGTTTTATGCAGGCAATCCCGCCAAAAAAATCCGATAATAGAATAGTAGGGTTAATGACTATGATAACCCCGCTTAATTGCTCAGTCTGATGGTATTAGACTTTGATATAGATTTTTTTCTTGTCTAATACATACACAATCAGCCAGTAAAAAGCAATCATACAGAGTGCGTATACTAAAGAGCCTACTCTGGCATCTTCTGCAATGGGTTTGCAAAGTGTATTATAAAACCAAGATAAAAAGCTGGTATAGTGTTTGGTGCCATCTGCATCCGTTTCAGATACCCATCTGAGTAAGCTAGATAATCTTGGCAAGAAGCCGCTCAATACAAAAATAAAAAGCGGGTTTTTCCCAAATACATCAAAGAAACGGCTCCATGCACCTTTAGCCCCTTTAAATTCAATGGCATAAATCATTACGCCAATGGTTAAAATGGCCAAACCTGTTGTATATAAAGTATAACTGCTGGTCCAGATTTTTTTATTGATGGGGAATACCAAGTCCCAGCAATACCCACTGAAAGTTAGCACCAAACCTGCAACAAAAAGGCTGCTAAGCATATCGGCGTTTTTCCCTTTCAACTGAATGTATTGACCAACTAAAAATCCAAAAATCACCTGTACAATAGCTGCAGGCGTGCTCATGAACCCTTCCGGATCAAACGGAACACCTTCTCCCTTGTAAATATGGGTAACGCCTAAAATATCTATATCAATGGCGGTTCCAAACCAGCCTTGTAAACTATATGGGTCACCGTCTGCACCCAATGCATAACAAACGAACCAGTAAAGCAACAGAATGGCCATGCCAATTACATAGGCGCCGCGGGTTTTTCCATAAAACACAATAACAGAAGCAAAGAAATAACAGAGTGCAATTCTTTGTAAAACGCCTAATATTCTTACGTTCTCCCATGTTTTAAAAACCAATTCTTCGCCATCCCATTTTACAAAAGGACTCCAGTGCAACAACACACCAATCCCAAAAATGAGTAGGGTTCTTTTGATTACTTTTTTCCAGAATTCAGCCGGGCCTGCTGCTTCAAAACGAGGCATCACAAATGCCATGGCATTGCCAACAGCAAACAAAAAGAAAGGGAATACCAGGTCTGTTGGCGTTACGCCATGCCAGGGTGCATGTTGTAAAGGGCCAAAAATATGCCCCCAGCTACCTGGATTATTAACTAAAATCATCAAGGCAACAGTTGCGCCTCTGAAAACGTCCAGTGAATAGTATCTGTTTCCCATAATTGGCTAAGTGTAAAAGCTAAGTTATACTAATTGGATATTGCTACCAATTTATGCTATATGCATTTTAGGTTGCATATTTGCATGAATCTAGGATCATGAAAAAAGCATTAATTACGGGCATCACCGGCCAGGACGGTGCATATTTAGCAGAACTGCTGCTGAAGAAGGGCTATGAAGTGCATGGAATCAAGCGCAGGAGTTCGCTTTTCAATACACAAAGAATCGATCATTTTTACGAGGACCCACATATTCCAGACCGACATATGGTACTGCATTACGGCGATTTAACTGATAGTACGAATTTGATTCGGATTATTCAGGAAGTGCAGCCCGATGAAATTTATAACCTTGCTGCCATGAGTCATGTGCATGTGAGTTTTGAAACACCCGAATACACCGCCAATGCGGATGGAG
>Ga0208492_1000436_pt1 | contig 35677 bp, 30 predicted proteins | sample Subbioar_CSW14AB_FD_184820 | JGI IMG/M metagenome (GOLD analysis project Ga0208492, IMG submission 184820) | Serpentinite rock and fluid subsurface biosphere microbial communities from McLaughlin Reserve, California, USA - CR12Mar_CSW14AB (SPAdes) | ecosystem: Environmental > Terrestrial > Deep... | reverse complement strand
GACAACAATGCGGCTGTAGCTCAGTTGGATAGAGTACTTGGCTACGAACCAAGGGGTCGTGGGTTCGAATCCTGCCAGCCGCACCAACATCCAAACCCACAGGTCACCCGGCCTGTGGGTTTTTTGTTGCCTGCACCGCAGGGCATCCACCCCGCTCAGGGCCCTTCAAACGGGCCGGCGCGCCATGTAGCGCTTGAACCACCAAAGGGCCAGCACCGTCACCACCGCCCAGATGGCCGCGACCGCGTAGGTGCTCGCGTCCGGGTTGCGCCAGGCCTCCTTGAGTTGCTCCAGGAAGAGCGAGAGCACCACGGCCCCAGGCAGCAGCCCGAAGAAGGTGCCCAGCACGTAATCGCGCAGGCGCACGCGCAAGGCTCCGGCCGCCAGGTTGACGACCATGAACGGCGCCACCGGCATGAAGCGCACCAGTGCGATCGTGACCAGGCCTCGCTGCTTGAGGTGCGCGTCGAGCAGGCTCAGCCGGCCTTGTGCGAAACGGTCCATGCCGCGCGCACCGGTGAAACGCCCGAAGCCATAGGCCACCGTGGCCCCCGCCACCATGCCCAGCAGCGAATACGCCATGCCCGGCCAGGGCCCGAAGACCAAAGTGCCCACGGTGATCAAAGCCAGCACCGGAACCGCCATCAGCACCATCAGCACATAGCCGCCGATGACGGCCACAGGCCCCAGCGGTTGCGCCAGCAGCCAGGCGCCATGCCGGCTCAGGGCCTGGGGGGACATGTGCTGCTGCCAATCCGGGTCCTGCCAGGCCAGCATCAAAGCGACCAGCACCACGCCATAGGCACCCAGCAACAGCCAGCGCACCCATGGGATGGGGCGACTGGATTCTTCGACACGCACTTCCTGACTCCGGCAAGGGGCGGCCCGATCCGCCCCGATCACTCAACACCTTCGGGATGTCGGATCTTGAACCACTTGGCGCGCGGCGTCAGCCGGGGTGCCCCGCAGTCGCCGTCTGCCCCCCTTCATTCCAGGGGGCGTTCAACGTCAATCAGCTCACCTCGATGGCTTCGGCGCTGGCAACGATCCCCGCTGGCGCCGTGAGGGCCGGCAACCACAGCGTCACCGTGGTGCCCACGCCATGCTCGCTGCTCACCCCCACCTGGCCACCGTGCAACTCCACGATCTCCTTGACGATGGTCATACCCAGGCCCGTGCCGGGGATCTTGCCCGAGGTGTCCGCCCGGAAAAACCGGTCGAAGACCTTCTCGAGCTGCTGCGGCGTCATGCCCAGCCCCTGATCGGTCACTCGGATGCCGCACTCCAGCCTGCCGAGGCGGTCCCGCCAGACCAGGTCCAGCGAGATGTCCCCGCCATCGGGAGAGTACTTGTAGGCGTTCGACAGCACATTGGTGACGGCCAGCGACAGCTTCTCGCGATCGGCATCGACCAGGATCGGCTCCCCCGGCAGCGACACATCGACCTTGCGCGCGTCGTTGTGCATCAGCAGACCGGCCACGGTGGCTTCGATGATCGGCTGCAGCTGCAGGCGTTCGCGCCTGAAGTCCTTGCCGCGCCGCGACTCGATGCGGGCCAGGTCCAGCAGCTCGTTGACCAGGTTGATCAGCACCGAGGCCTGGCGATGGATGGTCGAGAGCATGTCGTTGCGACGTTCATCGCTGAACTGGCGTTTGAGCAGCAGCTCCGTGAACCCGAAGATGCTGACCATGGGCGTGCGCAACTCGTGCGCGGCCATGGCCAGGAACTCGCTTTTCATGCGATCGACTTCCTGCTCGTGCGTGATGTCCCGGAAGTACATCACCGTCTCGTTGTCATGCCCCCCGTGGCGAACACGGCGCAACAGCGTGCGCGCGCAGGGGGTGTGCAGGTGCAACACCTCGCGGGTGGCAGCCGGGCCGGACTCGGCCTCGGGCCCCGCCGGTCCTCCTCCATCGCCCTCCTGCACCTCGCGGGATTTGCACCGCTCGAGCAGTTGCTCTTCCAGCGCCGGCAAGGACTGCCCCACCAGGTCGGCCGCCAGCAGGCCGGTCATGCGCTCGAACGCCGGGTTGACGATGCTGACCTCGCCACGCTTGTCCAGCACCACGAAGCCGTCCGGGCTCAAATCGAACACGGCGTTGAGCCGCTCGGTGCGCAGGTGCAGCACCTGCTCGGCGGCGATGCGATCGGTGATGTCGGTGGCGACGCCGACGTAGTGCGTCAGCACACCATCTGTCCCCAGCACAGGCGAAATCGCCAGGTCGTTGTAGAACAGCTGGCCATTCTTGCGGTAGTTGCGAACCACGACCTGGCAGGCGCGACCTTCCCGCACGGCTTCGCGCATGCTGGTGATGCCAGGCTGACCCACGTCCTCGCGCTGCAGCATGCGGCAGTTGAAGCCAAGCAGCTCGTGGGTCTCGTAGCCCGTGATCTGCTCGAAGGCGTGGTTGACGTAGATCATGGGCTGGTTGGGCAGCGTCATCGAGACGATGATCACGCCATCGGCGGACGACGCCAGCGCCCGATCGCGCAGCAGCAACTCCTGCTCGGCCCACTTGGCATCGGTGGTGTCGCGAACGATGAAGGTCTGGATGAGTTCGTTGTCCACCGTCGCACGACTTGCCGACACGGCGACCGGGAAGCGCACCCCTTCGTTGCGACAACCCATGCTTTCGTGCCCGATGACCCGGCCCGAGAAACCACAGGTGTTGAACCAGTCATCGAGGCTGCCTTCCCCCAGGTTCGGCAACACCGCCTGGATCGGCTGACCAACCAGCGACTCGACAGGCTGCCCGAAGATGCTCGTGACCGCCTGGTTGCACCAACGCACGAGCCCCTCGCCGTCAACCATCAGGATGGCGTCGGGTGCGGTGTCCATGATCGCCTGATGGCGCGATTGCGTGCGTTGCAGGGCCATGCCCATGTCGCGAGCCATCTCGCGCGCGCGCACACGGGTCGAGATCAGCATCAGATAGCCATGCAAGGCCGCCAGCGTGAACAGCAGCCCCGCGACACAGGCGATCCAGATGCCGGCCTGCCGCCCGATGACCTCGTGCCACGGCAGGCTGACGGAGTCGGCCCGAACGCGCAGTTGCAAGGTGCCACCACCCGCTTCGACCGGCACCTGCGCGATCAGGCCACCCGCATCTTCGGGAACCCGAGCCATCGACCCGTCCAGCGACAGTTGCAACTCACCGCTGTTGCTGCCGTCCGTGCCTCCCCCCAGCAGCCAGCTTCGCGAGACCGGCATGAGCACCCACCCCCGCGCCGGAAGCGCCAGCCGAGTGGCCAGCAACCAGCCACCCATGAAGTCGCCTGACTGGGCCACCGGACAAAGTGCGTGCCGCGCCGTCGCGGGCATCCTGTGCAGGCACTCGGCGCCAACGCTCGCCTGCGCGTCATCGAGGTCGAGCCGACCGGAGATCATGTCGGCGTCCACGTCCTCGGTGCGCAGAACCGTCACCCCGCCCACCGACCAGGTGCCGTTGAGCGCGCCAGACAAGCGCACCTGCTCGCTGGTCCAATGCGCGACCTGATCGACCAGGGCCTGCTGCCGGTCCAGCCGGGTCTGCACCACCCTTTGCTGCTGGTGCACCAGCGTCTGGAAGACCCCCTGCTGCCGGTTTCGCTCCACCCACCAGACCAGGCTGACCGCCAGGCAGGTCATCAGCAGCCCGATCAGCACGATGGCCATGACCGCGTGGGAGCGTGGGATGCGCCCCGTCCACCGCTCCAGGCGCTCAAGTGCCTTGAGCACCGGCGCGGGCAGGGGCTGGTTGCCAGGTTGTTCGGTCATGGCGACCCCTTTCGTGCCGCGTTGCGCGGGCTCAGGCCGCCGCGCTCACCATGGCCTCGACGCGCTCGATCAACTCCAGCGGGCTGAACGGTTTGACCAGGTAGGCATCGGCACCGGCGGCCTCGCCAGCGGCGAGGTCGGAGGCCTGGCCACGCGCCGTGAGCATGACCACCTGGATCGAGTTCAGGGCGGGGTCCTGCTTGATGCGCGCACAGACCTGGTAGCCATCGAGCAGCCCCGGCATCATGACGTCGAGCAGCATGATGGCCGGCTTGATGGCGCGGGCCATGTTCAGGCCATTCTCGCCATCGTTGGCCTCGTGGATCTCGAAGTCCCCGAACTCCAGGGTCATGCGGATGAGCTTGCAAATGTCGGGCTGGTCTTCGACGATGAGGATGCGGTGGGCCATGGTGTGCTCCGAGGTGTCCGGTGATGTCGGTCTTGCTGACAGGTTGCCAGCAGGACAGCCGCGGGATTCAACGCGCCGCGGAGGCGTCTGTCACGGAGGCAGGTGCCGTGTCGCCACCTTTGGCCCGGCGGGCCATGCTGCGAGCCAACAACTCAGACATGTCTCGGGCATAGCGGTGGGCCTGCTCGACCGATAGCTGAGCATCCTGGGTGTTCGGGGCCCCGGCCGGCAACTCCAGCACGAAGTCCACTGAATCGAACTCGTCCTCGATGCGCACACAACCGCCATGCTGCTCCAGGATGCGCTGGCTCAGCGCCAGGCCGATGCCCTGGCGCGCCTCCCCTGGCTTGCCTGTGTCGCCCACACCGAACGGCACGAACGCACCGCGCCGCTCGTGATGGGACACGAACAGGCCCTGGTTGCGCGCTCGCACGTTGACGCGTGCGCCCACGGCCTGGATCGACAGCTCGATCAGGTCGCCCGACTGCGCGCTGCGCACCGACTGCTCCAGGTACTCCGACATGGCCTTGCTCAGCCAGTGGCTGCTGCCATAGACGGCTGGCAGGTCGTCGCTCAGGCCATGGGCCGACAGGGTGATGTTGCGCGCCCGAGCCGCTGGCATGACCTCACCCAGGGCGTGACGCAACAGGTCGGACAGCAGGATGCGCTCGTCACGCTGGATGGCGCTTTTGCCAAACACCGATACCAGGTCGCGCAGCTTGCCCAGTTTCGCCGACAGGCTGGTGGCGTCCTCGACCAGGCCTGCCAGCTCGCCCATGGCGCCTTGCTGCTGAACGATCCGCGCGATCTGGGGCAGCTTCTGGGCCAGGGCCTCGATGGGTTGCGCCATCTCGGCCTCGATGTAGCCGACGAGGTTCTCCAGTGCCTGCGAGTACCAGCGTTCTTCCGAAACATTGTTGAGCACGACCATCAGGTCGTTGCCCACCGGCGCGCCAATGAGCACCGCGCGGATGCAGTCAGGGTGGGCCTCCTGGGTGGTCAACTCAAACTGGAAAGGCAGCTTCAGCATGCCCTGAGCCCCCGCCTTGACCGTGCGCTCGGCCACGGGGTCCATCATGGCCTGCCCGAGCATGACGGGCGTCATCTGCACAGCTGCCTTGTTGGCGTAACGCACGATGCCATCGCGCTGAACCCAGACCACGCCACTCTTGACCTGGTCGAACAACTGTCTGAAGGCTTCGTTCATGGTGCGCTCCTTGGCGCGATGGGTTCACGACACCCGCTGATGCAGCAGCCATCGACCCACGCGCACGGCAACGCCCTCGGGAGAGACGGGCAGTTGCGTCAATTCGACGCTGGCCGGCAGGCCACCACGTCGCCTCAATTCGGCCTCGTCGAGGTGGCTCAGCGCCAGGATGCGCATGCCCGCGATCGACTCGCACCTCTCCAGGGTGCGCAACATCGCCAGGCCATCCATGCCAGGCAATTCGAGGTTGGTGATGAGCAGGTCGGGCACCTTCTGGCCGATCTGCAGCAGCGCGAGGTAGCCGGTCTCGGCAAAGCGCAGCTGAATGTTCGGCAGGAACGGCGCCAAGGCCTGTTCACAGCGCACCTGCCAGATGGGGTTATCGGCCACGAGCAGCACATCGAGTGGACCAGGGCCCGCGCCGACCGAAGCGTGCTTCGCCTGGTGGCGCTCCTCTGGTGCCTCTGCCTCATGCGAGCTGGGGCGCGATGCCCGGCCGGATCGGCCCTGCAGCTCGCCCCCCAGCCCGGTCGACAAGGCCAGGGCCTCGACCGCGTTGTGAGGGATGCGCCGGTGCCCGCCCGGGGTGCGCGCCGCCGGCAGGATGTCGGCTTCCACCCATAGCTGCACCGTCCGCAGGGACACGCCCAGCCGCTGCGCGGCTTCGCGGGTGGTGAGCATGCGGGCGCCGGGGCCCAGGGGGATCACTTGGGACATCTTCAGGTGACTCCGGAAGCGTTGTTGCCATCTGACCTTGATATCGGCAGTCGTTTTCATTTTTGCAAGTTGAGTCTCGCAATGACAGCCCCGAGCAGGCACAAACATGGGCACGCCGTGAACAAATGACGCTACCGGCTCAAGTCACCCGACGCTGGCCTGGCCAGCGGGGATTCGGCACAATCGCCGCCCATGAGCAAGGCTTTCACCAAGGAACCCGAAGGCGAGGACGACGACGACCTCACCCTGCCCCCGCTGCCCGCGGGAACGCGCAACTACATGACGCCGCAGGGCTACCAGCGCCTGCGCACCGAGCTGCTCAACCTGATCGACATCGAGCGCCCCAAGGTCGTCGAGATCGTGCACTGGGCCGCCTCCAACGGCGACCGCTCGGAAAACGGCGACTACATCTACGGCAAGAAGCGCCTGCGCGAGATCGACCGCCGCATCCGATTCCTGACCAAGCGCCTGGACATCGCCGAGGTGGCCGACCCCAGCCAGCACCATGGCCGCGACCAGGTCTTCTTCGGCGCCACCGTCACCTACGAAAACCAGGAAGGCGTGACTCGCACCATCACCATCAAGGGCATCGACGAGGCCGATGCCCTGCAAGGCGAGGTCAGCTGGGTGTCACCGATCGCTCGGGCGCTGCTCAAGTCGCGCGAGGGCGACGAGGTGACACTGATGACGCCGGGCGGCGTCGAGAAGATCGAAGTGATCGAAGTGCGCTACCCGAAGCCGGAGACAGCGCACTGACCCACCGCCCCAGGCTCAAGGGCAGACGCGGTCCACCTTGAGCACCACCGGGCAGCGCCGCAGGGTGCGCATCACATCGGTGAGGTGGTCGGTGTCGCGCACGGCCACGGTGAGCTTGAGCTCGGCCGTCTCACCCAGGCGCTCGTCGCCCATCTCGATGTGGGTGATGTCGGTCTCGGCGCTGCTGATCGAGGCCGCCACCTGCGCCAGCACGCCTTTGCCATTGGTGACCAGCACCTTGATGACGGTTTCGAACAGGCGCGTGGGCTCGTCGGACCAGCTCACGTCGATCCAGCGTTCGCTGTCGCGCTCGAACAGGCGCTTGCCCACGCCACAGACCTGGGTGTGCACCACCAGGCCTTCGCCTCGACCCAGGTAACCCGCGATCGGATCGCCCGGCACCGGGCAGCAACAGGGCGCCAGCTGCACCGTGGCGCCCTCGGTGCCGTCGATGACCACGGCCGCGTTGGTCGGGCCCTCATCGGAGAAGCGGCCCAGCGTCAGCGTCAGCGCATCGGGGCGCTCGCCTTGTTCGACCATGGCCTGCGCCAGTCGCTTGGCCACCATGGTGGCGATCTTGCGGCCCAGGCCGATGTCTGCAAGCAACTCGTCGCGGGTGCGGTTGCCACCCCAGCGCACCAGCGCCTGCCACAGTGCGCCGGCATCGCCTTCGCTTTCTTCGGTACCCGCGGGCATCGACAAACCCTCGGCGCGCAAGGCCTGGCTGAGCAGCTTCTCGCCCAGGGCCAGCGACTCTTCGGCCTCCATGTTCTTGAGGTAACTGCGGATCTTGGAGCGGGCCCGGCCCGTGCGCACGAAGTTCAGCCAGCCCGGGTTCGGGCGCGCGCTCGGTGCGGTGACGATCTCGACGACATCGCCCGAACGCAGCTCGGTGCGCAAGGCCACCGCCTCGCCATTGACCTTGGCCGACACGCAGCGGTCACCCACGCCCGAGTGGATGGCGTAGGCGAAGTCCACCGGCGTGGCACCCTTGGGCAAGGCCACGATGCGCGACTTGGGCGTGAGCACGTAGACCGACTCGGGGAACAGGTCGATCTTGAGGTGTTCGAGGAACTCGGCCGAATCGCGCGTCTCGTGCTGGATGTCGATGAGCGACTGCAACCACACGGCGCCTTCCTGCGGCGATGCCAGCACGTCGGTGCCGTCGTTTTCCTTGTACATCCAGTGCGCGGCGATGCCCTTCTCGGCCACGGCGTGCATGGCCTGCGAGCGAATCTGGAATTCGACCGCCGTGCCCACGGGGTTCACCAGCGTGGTGTGCAAGGACTGGTAGCCGTTGGCCTTGGGGATGGCGATGTAGTCCTTGAAGCGGCCTGGCAGCGGCTTGTAGAGCTGGTGCAGCACGCCCAGGGCGCGGTAGCAGTCGAGCAGCTCGCGCGTGACGATGCGAAAGCCGAAAATGTCGCTGACCTGGGCAAAGCTCAGGCGCTTTTCGACCATCTTGTTGTAGATCGAGAAGATGGTCTTCTCGCGGCCGAACACTTCGACTTGCATCTCGGCGTCGTGGAAGGCGGCATCAACGTCCTTGCGGATGCGCTCGACCAGGTCACGCCGGTTGCCGCGGGTTTTCTTGACCGCCTTGGCCAGCACCCCATAGCGCCAGGGGTTGATGTACTGGAAGGACAGCTCCTGCAGCTCGCGGTAGGTCTGGTTCAGGCCCAGGCGGTGCGCGATCGGCACGTAGATGTCGAGCGTCTCGCGGGCAATGCGCGCGCGCTTCGGAGCCGCCATGGCGTCCATGGTGCGCATGTTGTGCAGCCGGTCAGACAGCTTGATGAGGATGACGCGCACGTCGCGCGCCATGGCCAGCAGCATCTTGCGGAAGGACTCGGCCTGCGACTCTTCCTTCGTCGAGAACTGCAGCTTGTCCAGCTTGGTCAGGCCATCGACGATCTCGGCCGTCGGGGCCCCGAAACGCTCGATCAGCTCGATCTTGGTGACGCCGCAGTCCTCCATGGCGTCGTGCATGAGCGCGGCCATGATGGCCTGGGCATCGAGCTTCCAGTCGGCGCACAGGCCGGCCACCGCGATCGGGTGGGTGATGTAGGGCTCGCCGCTGGCGCGAAACTGCCCCAGGTGGGCCTCGTCGGCGAAGCGGTAGGCGTCACGCACCCGGCGGATGTCCGCCTCGTCGAGGTAATCGAGTTTGTGGGTGAGCGCGGCAAAAGAAGCGGCTGCCGCATCGGTGACGGTGTTCATTGCACAAACTGTAGCGCGGATGCAAGGCCCTGGAGGCCACGAGGCGCAAATGCGCACTCAATGCGCGAGCTTGAGGGTGACCACGCCCGAGACGATCAGCAGCACGCCGGCATACCGCAGCAAGGAACTCGGGTCGCCGTAGAAGAACACGCCGACCAGGAAGGTGCCCGCCGCGCCGATGCCAGTCCAGACCGCGTAGGCCGTGCCCATGGGCACGTGTCGCTGCGCCAGCCAGAGCAAGGTGCCGCTCACCCCCATGAAGAACACCGCGATCGCCACGCCCAACCAGCGTGTCGAAGGCTCCTGAGCCATCTTCAGCCCCACCGGCCAGCCGATTTCAAACAGCCCGGCCAGGACCAGGTAAACCCAACTCATGTGATCGCTCCTTCGCCTGCTGCCCACCACGCGTTCGACCGCGCCCATCGAGGGCCCGGCCGGTCGTGATCACTTCAGCAGGACGTTCTCGACATCCGTGAAAAACCCGTCCCACGCCGCCTGGTCGATGTCGGCCAGCCCGAGGTAGCGCAGCAGGAAGATGCCTTCCGTGGCGAAGAAGGCCAGGCGCGCACGGCGCCCCTCGTCGGTCTGCAGCTCGAAGCCTTCGGCGTGCCTGGCGTACCAGTCACGCGTGAAAGCCAGCTGCTCCTTGGACTGCATCAGCGCGGCCAGCAGGCTCGCCGACCTGGCATTGAGGTCGTGCGAGACGGCCGTCAGGCGCACGTGGTCCTTCGCGTCCTGGAACGGGCCAGCCGCCCCCGGCAGTTGCCGAACCGCCTCGCCGTAGTTCTCGCCCCAGCGCTTGAGCATCGCCGTGACCAGGCCTTCCTTGGTGCCAAAGCACGACTGGATGCCGCCCTTGGTGACGCCCACCTCGCGGGAGACGGACTCGAAGGTCAGGTGGCTGGCGCCCTGCTCGGCGACGATTCGCTCCGCCGCGTCCAGGACGAGCCCCCGGTCGATGGACTTGGGTCGGCTCATGTGCGTTGGCGCCAAGGCGCCCATTCATTCAATACGTATGTATTTTAATGAGGCCGCCTGACCCGGTCAAGTCGGTGCCCGTGCACAAATCATCAAACGCCAACACAAAAACAAAAGCCCGCACAAGGCGGGCTGATGCAGGGTGCCAGGACCCGGCCGGCGCGAACGCGATGGCCGATCCGGGGCGGGACTCAAGCGCTCAGGTCGGGACCTTGCGCAGCATCTCCACGCCCACCTGGCCGGCGGCGATTTCACGCAGGGCGGTCACGCTGGGCTTGTTGCGCGATTCGATCTTGGGGGTGTGACCCTGGCTCAGCATGCGGGCGCGGTAGGTCGCGGCCAGCACCAGCTGGAAGCGGTTGGGGATCTTTTGCAGGCAGTCTTCGACGGTGATGCGGGCCATGTCAGCTCCAGGAGGTGAACTCAGGTGGGGCCTGGTCAGACCAGGTGGAGAGCGCGGAACACGGCAGACTTGTTCCGGCGCTGAGCAGCGTATTTTAACCGCTGCGAGTGAACAATCGCCTTCAAATCGAACAAAGCCGACTCAAACAGCGCATTGACCACGATGAAATCGAAATGCTGGGCCTGTTCGACCTCGACGCGGGCATTGGCCATGCGCACCTCGATCACGTCGGCCGTGTCCTCACCGCGGCGGTGCAGGCGCTGCAGCAGCTCTTCGTAGCTGGGCGGCAGGATGAACACCAGCACCGCATAAGGGAAGGTGTCCTTCATCTGCAGCGCGCCCTGCCAGTCGATCTCGAGCACGACGTCTTCGCCACCCTTGATGCGCTCCTCGATGGCCTGGCGCGAGGTGCCGTAGTGGTTGCCATGGACCTCGGCGTGCTCGAAGAAGTCGCCCCGGTCGATCATGGCCTGGAATTCGTCCTTGGAGACGAACCAGTACTCGCGCCCGTGCTGCTCCTGGCCGCGCGGCTGGCGCGTGGTGTGCGAGACGCTGACTTGCAGGCGCGAGTCGAGCTCGAGCAGCGCCTTCACGAGGCTGGATTTGCCAGTGCCGCTGGGCGCGGACACCACGAAGAGGTTGCCGGGATAGTCCATCGAAGAACGAATTCAGGGGCTGGGAGCCCGCGAAGTCTACCCGCAACCGCCCGCGCGCGGGCCCCGTTGCGCCACCCGACTCAGGGCGCAGGCGGGAAAATGCCCGGCCACCCACCCATCCAGTGCACACCCAGCACCACCCCCGCGACCAGGGCCAGCATCAGCACGTAGGCCCTCCAGGGCGAGCGCTTCTCGGCGTAGGGATCGGTGAGCGCGCGCTCGGCGCCCTCAGGCAGCTTCGCCAACTGAGTCAGCGCAGCCCCGAACGGGATGTTGATGCGCGCGCGGGTGTTCACTGCCCAGCCATTGGCGTCCAGGATCGGGCCCAGGTTGCGGTTGCGCAGCTTGAAAAAAGCCATGGCCATGGAGGGCCCCGAGATCAGCAGCATCAGGCCAAACAGCGCCAATGGCATCTGCCAGGCAGACAGGCCCAGGAAGCCCGTGACCACGGCCGCCAGCGCCGTGCCGATGGCGCCGATGGCCAGGCCCACGGCCGCGAAGATGCCGGCGAACTTGGCGGCATCCACGGGCGCAGGTGGTGATGGGGGCGCAGCAGGGGTCGCCGAAGCGGTTGCTCCGGCGGCGACCTTTTCACCGGCTTTGGCGACCGCCTGCGCGGTGAAGTCGGTGGAGGCCTGCGCCTTGCTGGCCGCGAACTTCTGAACCTGCTCGCCGATCAGGCGCGAGACCTTCTTGTAAGGCGTCCAGAAGGCCTGGCGGATGCTGATCGGGTGATCGACGATCTTCACCACGGTGGCGTCCCAGTCGCGGCCCAGGCGGTCGTAGAAGACGCCGTTGCGGCCCACCATGAGCTGGTCGGCATCGCCCGCCGTGACGGCCGCGGCGATGGTCAGCTTCTCGCCGGGGCGGCTGCACTCGCAGTACGCCAGGTAGACGCCCGAGAGCGTGGCCAGCGTCGCGTGCTTGCCCGCGTCCAGCACCTTCACGCACAGGTCGCTGCTGCGGCCGTCGATGTAGAGGGTGCCGGCCTGGAAGCTGGCCTTGTCCCGGCGCGTGTAGAAGTCGGTGAAGGCCACGAAGTTGTGGGCCAGCTTGGCCAGGTCGCGCACATAGCGCACCAGGCGTTCGACGTCGCCGATCAGCGCGGCCTCTTCGGCGGCGGCCTCGTCCTGGGTGACGAGGTCGAGCAGGCGGGCGTGGACGTCGCCGGCCAGCAGCGCCGACAGGGCGTCGGCGTCGAGCTGATCGAGCGGGGTCTCGGGGCGGGCGGCGCTCCAGGCCTCGAAGTCGGCGAAGCGCGCGACCAGGGCGCGCCACTCGGCCTCGCTCAACTCGGAGCGCTCGCCCAGCAGGGGCTGCACCACCTGGGCAGCGAAGGCCTGCATCGCGCCCGTCCACGCGGGGTTGAGCCGGTCGTTCAGGGGCAGGCTGGCGCCGCTGCGCACGTAGGCCAGCGGCAGCGTGGCGACGTCCTGGCTGCCGGCACCCCCGCTGAGCAATTGCGAGCCGATGCGCTTGAGGTCGTCTTCGCTGCCGTTGAGCAGGTTGGCTGCGCGCGGATCGAACGCGGCCAGGTGGCAGCGCTGGAAGAAGTCGTCGACCTTCTCGCGCACGGCCTGCAGCGCAGCGAAGGCATCGGGGGCGCTGGCGCCTTCGGGCAGGCCGCTGACGGCCGCGCGCGCATCCTGGCGCCAGGCCTGCAGCGCGGCGCCTTCCTCGAAGAAGCGCTCGACCGTGGCGCGGTTGACGCCGGGCTCGCCACCGCGATCGGTCACCGGGCCCAGCCGGTCGATGAGCGTGGCGATGGCGGCCTGCAGGTCCTCGCTCAGGCCCTTGGCCGAGATGACGCCGTCGCCGTTGAAGGGCATGCCACCGAAGATGCGGCCGATGTCGGTGCAATCGTCGACGCTGATGTGCGTGGCGTCGGCCTTGCCCAGGCTGGCCAGGATGCGGCGGGTGGCGGCCAGCAGGCGCTGGTTGTCATCGCTGTCGTCGCGGATGTCGGCCAGCGCGAGCGCACCCGCGCGGATCAGCACGTCGGGCGAGCGCAGGCGGGCGATCGCCCAGTCGATGGCAGCGATGAGTTCGGGCGCACGCACGTGGCCGTCGGCATCGGTGTCGACCAGGGCCAGCGTGGCGGCATCGAGTTCCACGCCCTGAGTCGGGCAGGACAGGGCCACCCAGAGCTTCTGGTCGAGCTCGGCCAGGTGGGCCAGGTCGGCCCCCGTGTCCAGGCGCACCTGGTCGAAGCCACCGGCTCTGAAAAATCGCCAACGATGCGTGCTCGATGTCATGGGTCAGGTTGGGGTTGGTGAAGGAATGCACACATTCTCCACCGACCCGAGACCGCATGTCACCCGATGCTCACTCGATGTTCTGCACCTGCTCGCGCATCTGCTCGATGAGCACCTTCATGTCCACCGAGATCTGGGTCAGCTCCAGCGCAGCGGCTTTGGAGCCCAGGGTGTTGGCCTCGCGGTGCAGCTCCTGGATCAGGAAGTCCAGGCGCTTGCCGACCTCGCCGCCCTTTTTGAGCAGGCGGCCGATCTCGTCGAGGTGGGCTTTGAGTCGCTGCAACTCCTCGTCGACGTCGATGCGCAGGGCGTAGGCGGCGGCTTCCTGCAGCGCGCGCTCTTGCGCGGCTTCAGGCGTGACGCTGCCGCCCACGGCCTGCAGGGCCTCTGTGTACTTCTGAACGAAGCGCTCCTGCTGGCGCTGCACGGCCTGGGGCACCAGGGGCTGGGCCTGCTCGGCCAGGGCCTTCAGGCCGGTGAGCTTGTCCTTGAGGACACCGACCAGGCGGGCGCCCTCGCGCTCGCGGGCTTCGATCAGGGCGGCGATCGCCTGGCGGGTGGCCTCCAGGGCCGCGTCTTCCAGGCGCACCGAGGGGGCGGCCGCACGACACCAGTTCAGCACCTCGTTGACCGACAGAGGCTGCGACTTGGGCAGCCAGTTCTGCACGGTGCCTTCCAGGCGGGCCAGGGTGTGGAGCTGTTCGGGCTGGGGCTGCGGCCAGCCGGCGTCGGCGGCGCGCTGGGGCTGCATGCGCAGCTCGATCTTGCCGCGCTTGAAGGCGGCGGTCAGCAGGTCGCGCAGGGCGGGCTCCAGGGCGCGGAACTCGTCGGCCAGCTTGAAGCTCAGGTCCAGGAAGCGGCTGTTGACGGAGCGCAACTCCGCGCTCACCGCCCCCGATGCCGTCTTGCGTGACGCATTCGACGCTTCCGAGTCGTCCGTGTTTTCACCGACGTGGTCGGGTGCCGACGCGACCGCGCTGGCAAAGCCGGTCATGGAGTAGACTGACATGGATCTTTTTCACCCAGATAAAGCACGATTATGTCAAAGCCGAAACCCGCTCCGTTGCCCTCGGGCACCGTCGTGGGCGGCTACCAGATCGTCAAGAAGCTTGCCGCTGGCGGTTTCGGCGTCGTCTACCTCGCTGAAGACCCGGAAAAGCGCCTGGTCGCCCTCAAAGAGTACCTGCCCGCATCGCTGGCCGAACGTTCGGCCGGTGAGCTCATCCCGCGCGTCAAGCCCGACAAGCAGCCACTCTACCGCCTGGGGCTGAAAAGCTTCTTCGAAGAAGGCCGCTCGCTGGCCCAGATCGCCCACCCGAGTGTGGTGTCGGTGCTGAACTTCTTCCGCGAGAACGAAACCGTCTACATGGTGATGAACTACCTCCAGGGCGACACCCTGCAGGACTTCATCGTCACCGCGCGCGACCTGAAACGCGACAAGGTCTTTCGCGAGTCCACCATCCGCAGCCTCTTCGACGAGATCCTGCGCGGCCTGCGCATCGTGCACCAGCACAAGATGCTGCACCTGGACATCAAGCCGGCCAACATCTTCATCACCAACGACAACAAGGCCGTGCTGCTGGACTTCGGCGCCGCCCGCGAGGTGCTGAGCAAGGAAGGCAACTTCATCCGCCCGATGTACACGCCGGGTTTCGCCGCCCCCGAGATGTACCGCCGCGACGGCTCGCTGGGCCCCTGGACGGACATCTACGCCATTGGCGCGTGCATCTACGCCTGCATGCAGGGCTACCCGCCCAACGACGCGCCCCAGCGCCTCGAAAAAGACCGCCTGAGCCTGTCGCTCTCGCGCCTGCGCAACGTGTACTCGGACAACCTCATCGAGGTCACCGAGTGGTGCATGTCCCTTGACCCGCTGGCCCGTCCGCAGAGCGTCTTCGCGCTGCAGAAGGAGCTGGCGCGCGAAACCGAACGCCGCTACTCCAAGCTCACCTTCTCCGAGCGCGTGAAGCTGCAACTCGAAAACCTCAAGTCCGGTGCGAAGGCATGAGATTCTCCGTCTACCAGATCAGCCGCAAGGGCGGCCGTGAAAAGAACGAAGACCGCATGGGCTACTGCTACACGCGGGACTCGGGGTTGTTCGCCCTCGCCGACGGCATGGGTGGCCACCCGGAGGGCGAGATGGCCTCCCAGCTCGCCCTGCAGACCATGGCGGCCCTGTACCAGCGTGACGCCAAGCCCCGCCTGGCCGACCCCATCCGCTTCCTGCAGGACGCCATCATGGCGGGCCACCACCAGCTGCTGCGCTACGCCAGCGAGCGCGGCCTGATGGACACGCCCCGCACCACCATCGTCGCCTGCATCATGCAGGGCAACACGGCCTACTGGGCCCACTGTGGTGACTCGCGCCTGTACTTCGTGCGTGGCGACAAGCTCATCGCCCGCACGCGCGATCACTCCTACTCCGAGCTGCAGAACACGCTGTCCTCGGTGGTGCCGCTCAACGAGCGCTACAACCGCAACGTGCTCTTCACCTGCCTGGGCAGCCCGGGCAAGCCAGTGGTCGACACCGCCGGCCCGCTGGTGCTGCAGGAAGGCGACCGCATCATGCTTTGCTCCGACGGCCTGTGGGGCACGGTCGAAGACGACGCCATCACCCAGAACCTGGCCACGCGCACCATCTCCGACGCCGTGCCCGAGCTCGTCGAGATGGCCCTGCGCAATGGCGGCGCCAAGTGCGACAACGTGACCGTGCTGGCCATGGAGTGGGAGTCGGCCGCCAACGACGAACAACCTGGCGTGAGCACCGACAGCCTGGGCGACGAGGTCTTTGCCTCGACCATCCAGGCCAGCGTGGGCAACACCGGCTCGCCCGGCGACAATGTCGAGGTCGACGACCTGGACGAGGCCGAGATCGAGCGATCCATCCGCGAGATCAACGAGGCCATCCGCCGCTCGTCGGCCAGCGCCGCGGCCAAAAAAACAACCTGATTCGCACGACCAGATTCAGGCCTGACCTCCTCCTGACCCTTGGCGGCGGCCCCCACGGCCACCGTCCCACTCTCGGCCCGGGCCCCCGCTGCGGGCCTTTGCTTTTCACCGCCACCTTTTTCTTCACGGACCCCACCATGGCCTACAACCGCCCCCACGGTCGCGCGCTCGACAGCCTGCGCCCCCTGACCATCACCCGCGGCTACACCATCCACGCCGAGGGCTCGGTGCTCATCTGCTTTGGTGACACCAAGGTCCTGTGCACCGCCTCGGTCGAAGAGAAGGTGCCCCCGCACAAGCGCGGCAGCGGCGAAGGCTGGGTCACGGCTGAATACGGCATGCTGCCGCGCTCGACCCACACCCGCAGCGACCGCGAAGCCGCGCGCGGCAAGCAAAGCGGCCGCACGCAGGAGATCCAGCGCCTGATCGGCCGCAGCCTGCGCGCCGTGGTCGACCTGGCCAAGCTGGGCGAGCGCTCCATCGTCATCGACTGCGACGTCATCCAGGCCGACGGCGGCACCCGCACCGCCGCCATCACCGGCGCCTACGTGGCCCTGGCCGACGCCGTCAAAGGCCTGATCGCCCAAGGCAAGCTCAAGGAGAGCCCCATCCTCAACCCGGTGGCCGCCATCAGCGTGGGCATCGTCGAGGGCACGCCGCTGCTCGACCTCGAGTACATCGAGGACTCGGCCTGCGACACCGACATGAACGTCGTCATGACCGGCGCCGGCCACTACGTGGAAGTGCAAGGCACGGCCGAAGGCGTGGCCTTCACCCGCGCCGAGATGGACCAGCTGCTGGCCCTGGCCGAAAAGGGCATCCGCGAACTCGTGGCCGCCCAGGCCGCCGCCCTGGCACAGCCCCTGGCCTGACCGCGCTCACCCCACGAGCCCTGCACGCATCGAAAGCCCCGAGCATGAGCAAGCGACTGATCCTCGCCTCCAACAACGCCAAGAAGCTCAAGGAGCTGCAGGCGCTGATCGCCCCGCTCGGGGTCGAGCTGGTCACCCAAGGCAGCCTGGGCATCCCAGAGGCCGAAGAGCCGCACATCACCTTCATCGAGAACGCCCTGGCCAAGGCCCGCCACGCCGCAGCCGCAGCGGGCGGCCCGGCCCTGGCCGACGACTCCGGCCTGTGCGTCGACGCGCTGGGTGGCGCCCCAGGTGTGCGCTCGGCCCGCCACGCCGTGGACGCCGGCCGCATCGCCGAAGGCCTGCCGCGCGAGCAGATCGACCAGGCCAACAACGAGTGGCTGCTCACGCAGATGAAGGGCCAGGCGCAGCGCGGCGCCCACTTCACCTGCCTGCTGGTGGCCGTGCGCCACGCAGAAGACCCGGAACCCCTGATCGCCGAGGGCCAGTGGCGCGGCGAGTTGCTCGACGCCCCTCAAGGCGCCCACGGCTTCGGCTACGACCCGCTGCTGTGGATCGACACGCATGGCCGCAGCGCCGCCGAACTCGACCCGATCATCAAGAACGCCATCAGCCACCGCGCGCTGGCCTGCCAGCAATTGCTGACCTTGATGCGCGCGCGCTGGGGCCTCGGCAATGACACCGACGCCGCCACGGCCATGACCAGCGGCTGGCCCTGGCAGCACTGAGCCAACAGGCGCCCCACCATGATCACCCTGCAACGCCCTGGCGCACTGACGGCCCTGCCCCCGCTGTCGCTGTACGTGCACCTGCCCTGGTGCCTCAAGAAGTGCCCCTACTGCGACTTCAACTCCCATGAGGCGGCCCCCAAGGCGCCCGGCGCCGGACACCTCGGCGCTGAGAGGGAAGCCGCCTACCTCGACGCCTTGTGCGCCGACCTTGAAGCCGCCCTGCCCCAGATCTGGGGCCGCCGCGTGCACACCATCTTCATCGGTGGCGGCACGCCCAGCCTGTTCTCGCCTGAGGCCATCGACCGCCTGCTGGCCGACATCCGCGCCCGACTGCCACTGGAGCCAGGCTGCGAGGTCACGCTGGAGGCCAACCCCGGCACCTTCGAGCGCGACCGCTTCAAGGCCTTCCGCCAGGCCGGCGTCACGCGCCTGTCGATCGGGGTGCAGAGCTTCGACGACGCCCAGCTCAAGGCCCTGGGCCGCGTGCACGACCGCGCACAGGCCCTCGCCGCCGTCGAAGAGGCCCAACGCTGCTTCGACACCTTCAACCTCGACCTGATGTACGCCCTGCCCGGCCAGACCATGGCCGAGTTGCAGGCCGACCTCGACCAGGCCCTGGCGTTTGCGCCGCCGCACCTCTCGCTCTATCACCTCACGATGGAGCCCAACACCGTCTTCGGCAGCCGCCCGCCGGCCCACCTGCCCGACGACGACACCGCCTTCGACATGCTCGACCACCTGGTCGAACAAACCGCCGCTGCGGGCCTGCAACGCTACGAGGTCTCGGCCTACGCACGCCCCGGCCACCACTGCGAACACAACCTCAACTACTGGCAGTTCGGCGACTACCTGGGCATCGGCGCGGGCGCCCACAGCAAGATCAGCTTCCCGGACCGCATCGTGCGGCAGGTGCGCTGGCGCGAACCCGGCACCTACATGGACAAGGCCGCGCAAGGCCAGGCAACATCGAACGAAAATGAGGTCGGCCTGTCGGCGCGCCCCTTCGAATTCATGATGAACGCCCTGCGCCTCAAAGACGGCTTCGAGCTGCAGCGCTTTGCCGAGCGCACGGGCCTGACGCTGGCCAGCATCCAGAAGCCGCTGGCCGAAGCCGAGGCCAAAGGCCTGCTGCAACGCGACCTCGCGCGCGCCTGGCCCACCGACAAGGGCTTCGACTTCCTGAGCGACCTGCAGGCCCTCTTCCTCAACGAGTGAAGGCCCCCAAGAAAAAAGCCGCTGGCTCTCACCAGCGGCTTTTTCGTTGGGCGATCTGAATGGATCAGGCAGCCTTCTTCTCGTCGCGCAGTTCGCGGCGCAGGATCTTGCCCACGTTGGTCTTGGGCAGGTCGTTGCGGAACTCGACGTACTTGGGGCACTTGTAGCCGGTCAGTTGCTCATGGCAGTAGGCCTTGAGCTGGGCTTCGGTCAGGGTGCTGTCCTTGCGCACGACGAACAGCTTGACGGCCTCGCCGGACTTGTCATCGGGCACGCCCACCGCTGCGCACTCCAGCACGCCAGGGTGCAGGTTGACCACCTGCTCGACTTCATTGGGGTACACGTTGAAGCCCGAGACCAGGATCATGTCCTTCTTGCGGTCCACGATCTTGACCTGGCCCGACGCGTCCATCACACCGATGTCGCCGGTGCGGAAGAAGTTGTCGGCGGTCATGACCTTGGCGGTCTCGTCGGCACGTTGCCAGTAGCCAGCCATCACCTGCGGGCCACGGATGGCGATCTCGCCCACGGCGCCAATTTCCAGGTGGTTGCCATCGTCATCGAGGATGGCGACTTCGGTCGAAGGCAGCGGGTAGCCGATCGAGCCGTTGAACTCGGTGTTGTCCAGGCGGTTGGCCGTGGCCACCGGCGAGGTCTCGGACAGGCCATAGCCTTCGACGATGGCGCAACCCGTGACCTTCTTCCACTTCTCGGCGGTGGCCTGCTGAACGGCCATGCCGCCGCCCATCGACACCTTCAGGCCGGAGAAGTCCAGCTTGATGAAGTCAGGGTGGTTGGCCAGCGCGTTGAACAGCGTGTTCACGGCGGGGAACTGGTTGATCTTGTACTTGCCCAAGGTCTTGATGACGGCCGGCAGGTCGCGCGGGTTCGGGATCAGGATGTTCATGCTGCCCATGCGAGCGCCCATGAAGTAGCACACCGTCAACGCGAAGATGTGATACAGCGGCAGCGCGCAAACGGCCACCAGCGGCTGGTTGCCCAGCTTGCTCAGTTCAGGCTTGAACCAGGCCTCGTTTTGCAGGATGTTGGCCACCACGTTGCTGTGCAGCAGCGTTGCACCCTTGGAGACACCGGTCGTGCCGCCGGTGTACTGCAGGAAAGCCACATCGCTGGGCTGCATGTTCGGGCGGTTGTACTTGGCCGAGGCGCCCTTGGCCAGCGCGTCCTTGAAGGACACGACCTTCACCGAGCCGGTGGGCAGGCTGAAAGCCGGCACCATCTTCTTGACGTGGCGCACCACGAAATTCACCAGCGCGCCCTTGATGAGGGGCAGCAGGTCGCCCATGGCGGCCAGCACCACGGTCTTGACCGGCGTGCGCGCGATGACTTCCTGCAGCGTGGTCGCGAAGTTCTCCAGGATCACGATGGCTTCGGCGCCAGAGTCCTTGAGCTGGTGCTCGAGTTCGCGCGGGGTGTAGAGCGGGTTGACGTTGACGACGACGTAGCCGGCACGCAGCACGGCGGCGATGGCCACCACGTATTGCGGCACGTTGGGCATCATCAGCGCGATGCGGGCGCCCTTGGCCAGGCCCAGCGACTGGAAGTAGGCCGCCAGCGAGCGCGAGAGCTCATCGACCTGCTCGAAGGTCCAGTGCACGTCCATGAACGCAGCCATGTCGCGCTTGGCGTGCTGCTTGAATGCCTGGTCCAGCAAATCGACCAGCGAGTTGTACTCGCCCAGGTTGATGGTTGCAGGAACGCCAGGCTCGTAGCTGGCCAGCCAGGGTTGAGAAGTCGTCATTTGTCTTCCTCTGATGGGTCGATGGAGGCAGGCCTGTCACCAAGCGTGACAGACCGAAACTGGAGCGTTGTTCGCTGCATGGATTCTGCAACATTCGCGACCAAGGGTTTTCCCGCGACACAGCACGCCGTGAACGTTGTTTGAAACGCCGATGCCCATTGAACACGGGATCGTCCCGCGCCGGCTCAGGGTATGTGAGAACTCTGTCACGGGCACAATCACCGGCTGATTTGACTCAGAATGTTTTCACCTTGGTGCTCCCACAGATGAAGCAGATCCGACATGGCTGACCGCGCGATTGATCACCCCCTCACCCCCAAGCGACGCTGGTTCCTCAAGACCGCGCTGGCCATTGGCGCCGTTGGTGCGTCGCTGGGCGGCCTCGTCTACTGGCACCGCGGCATGGCCGACGACAAGCTGACCGAGCACGGCCGCGACGTCCTGCGTGGCCTGGCCATCGGCATGGTCGGCCCGATGCTGCCCACCGAGCCCCAGGCACGCGAAGCAGCCCTCGATGCCCACCTCGAACGCATCGAGATGTTCATGAATGGCCTGCCCACCTTCCTCAAGGGCGAGATCAGCGCCGTGCTGGGCCTGCTGGGCAACCTGCCCACCCGCAAGATGCTCACCGGCCTGGGCAAGCGCTGGAGCGACGCCTCCGAAGCCGAGATCGCCGAAGCCATCGAGACCATGCGCATGAACCCACTGCCCACCACGCGCCTGACCTACCAGGTTGTCCGCTCGGTGACCTGCATGGTCTTCTTCACCAACTCCACCAACTGGCCGGCCACCGGCTACCCGGGCCCCGTCGAACTATGAGCAAACTCCCCGATCCCTTCCGCGAAGGCCTGGCCCGTGGCTGGAAGGCCACCAATGGCGAGGCGGGCCTGCCCCAAGAGATCCAGTGCGACGTGGCCATCGTGGGCTCTGGTGCCGGCGCAGGCATCACCGCCGAGCTGCTGACCAAGGCGGGCCTGGACGTCGTCATCATCGAAGAAGGCCCGCTCAAGACCAGCACCGATTTCAACCAGAAGGAGTCGGAAGCCTACGCCACGCTCTACCAGGAAGGCGCCGGCCGCCGCACCATGGACGGCGCGCTCACGCTGCTGCAAGGCCGCTGCGTGGGCGGCACCACGGTCATCAACTGGACCAGCTCGTTCCGCACGCCCCCCAGCACCCTCGGCTACTGGCAGGACAAGTTCGGCTTGAAGGACTTCAGCGAAGCCGCCCTGGCCCCCTGGTTCGAGCAGGCCGAAAAGCGCCTGAACGTGCACAAGTGGGACATCCCGCCCAACCCCAACAACGAGCTGCTGCGCACTGGCGCGCACAAGCTGGGCATCTCGGCCGAGGTGATCCCGCGCAACGTCAAGACCTGCTACAACCTGGGCTCCTGCGGCCTGGGTTGCCCCACCAACGCCAAGCAGTCGATGCTGGTGACGACGATCCCGGCTGCCCTGGAGACGGGCGCCCGGCTCTTTCACCAGACCCGGGCCCAGCGTTTCGAGTTCGATGGCAAGCGCGTCAAGAGCCTGGAGTGCGTGGGCATCCGCATCAACGGCACCCGCACCTCCGACCAGGTCATGCGGGTCAAGGCGCGGCATTACGTCGTCTCCGGTGGCGCCATCAACTCGCCCGCCCTGCTCAAGCGCTCCGACGCGCCCGATCCCCACGGCCTGCTCGGCACCCGCACCTTCCTGCACCCGGTGGCCTTCTCCAACGCCGTCTACAAGGAGCGCATCGAGGGCTGGAGCGGCGCACCACAGTCGATCTACTCCGATCACTTCGTGCACAACGCCCCGTTCGACGGCCCGATCGGCTACAAGCTGGAAGCCACCCCCATCCACCCCGGCCTGGTGTCGGTGCTGATGGGCGGCTTCGGCCGCACGTTGGCCGAACGCTTCGAGAACTACCCGCACACCCAGACGATGCTGTCGCTCATGCGCGATGGCTTCCACCCCGAATCGCAAGGCGGCACCGTGCTGCTCAACGTTGACGGCATGCCGCTGCTCAACTACGTGATGAGCGACTACGTGCTGGCCGGCTTCAAGCAATCGCTGCTGACCATGGCCGAGATCCAGTTCGCAGCCGGCGCCACCAAGGTGCTGCCGCTGCACGAACAGGGCCGCTACTACACCAGCTGGGCCGAGGCCAAGGCGGCCATCGAAGCCTTCGAGATGAAGCCGTATTACGTCGGTGGCGGCAGCGCCCACATCATGGGTGGCTGCGGCATGGGTGGCTCTGAAAAGCTCGGCGTGGTGCGCCCGGACGGCGTGCACTGGCAGATCGAGAACCTCTCGGTGCACGACGGCTCGGTCTTCCCGACCAGCATTGGCGCCAACCCGCAGCTGTCGATCTACGGCATTGTCAACCGCATGGCCACGCAACTGGCCAAGCGACTGAGCGAGAAGGACGTGGCCCTGGCCTGAAGAAGGCCCCACAGGCCCTGCGAGCGAGCTGCAAACAAGGCGACCTGAGGGTCGCCTTTTTCATGCCACCTGACCAGGCGCAACGAGACAACACGTGCCCACAAAGAAAAAGCCCCATGCATGACATGGGGCTTTTCGGAGCGGGTGAACCAGCGGGCCTCAGGCCCGCGGTGCATCACTTGGTGCGGGTGCCCACCACTTCGATTTCGACGCGGCGGTTCTTGGCACGGCCGTCAGCGGACTTGTTGTCGGCGACGGGCTGCTTCTCGCCCTTGCCTTCAACGTACACGCGGGAAGCGTCGGTGCCCTTGCTGGTCAGGTAGTCCTTGACGGCTTGAGCGCGCTTCTCGGACAGCTTCTGGTTGTAGGCATCAGAGCCAACGGAGTCGGTGTGACCCACGGCGATGATGACTTCCAGGGTGATGCCCTTGACCTTGTCGGTCAGGTCGTCCAGCTTGGCCTTGCCTTCCGGCTTCAGGGTGGCCTTGTCGAAGTCGAAGAAGGCGTCAGCAGCGAAGCTCACCTTTTCGGTGGCGGGAGCCACGGGAACGACAGGAGCGGGAGCAGGTGCGGGAGCCGGGGCAGCGGGTGCGGCCACGGGAGCCGGAGCAGCCGGAGCGGGCACGCCGTCACAGCCTTGCACGCCGGTGGCCGGGGTCCAGCCGGTGTCGCGCCAGCAGTATTCGTTCGAGCCGTTTTTCCAGACGGTGCCGTCGGTGGCACGCCAGTTGTCGACGTTCTGGGCGAATGCACCACCGGCCAGGGCAGCGGTAGCAAACAGCGCGGCGATCTTGTTGAGCTTGATCATGCAGGTCCTCACGAGTATTAGGCGCAGACAAAAACTGCGAACGGCCCATGCGGGCGGTACCCAGAACAGGTTTCTGCCCTGACGAGCAGGGATCACCCTAGGGCTGGTAACGAAATCATTGTGCCACAGCGATTCAATCCCTCAAGTGCCACCCAGCCTGCGGTGGCGCCCAGCGCACGGCTGTTGCTTCAGGGCGACATGAGCGGCCAATTACAATGTTCGTTTGGATGGGGCTCCCCGTCCAAACCAGGCGCTCTCCCATATCAGTGAAGCACGCATGACGTCATTCGCCAAGGAAACCCTGCCCATCAGCCTCGAAGAGGAGATGCGGCGTTCGTACCTCGATTACGCGATGAGCGTGATCGTCGGCCGCGCCCTGCCAGATGCACGCGACGGCCTCAAGCCCGTGCACCGGCGCGTGCTGTTCGCGATGCACGAGCTCAACAACGACTGGAACCGCCCGTACAAGAAGTCGGCTCGCATCGTCGGCGACGTCATCGGCAAGTACCACCCGCACGGCGACTCGGCGGTGTACGACACCATCGTGCGCATGGCCCAGGACTTTTCCCTGCGCCACATGCTGGTCGACGGCCAGGGCAACTTCGGCTCGGTCGACGGCGACAACGCCGCCGCCATGCGGTACACGGAAATCCGCCTGGCCAAGATCGCCCACGACATGCTGGCCGACATCGACAAGGAAACCGTCGACTTCGGCCCCAACTACGACGGCTCGGAAAAAGAGCCGCTGGTGCTGCCCGCGCGCCTGCCCAACCTGCTGATCAACGGCTCGGCCGGCATCGCAGTCGGCATGGCCACCAACATCCCGCCGCACAACCTCAACGAGGTCGTCGACGCCTGCCTGCACTCGCTGAAGAACCCCGACTGCTCGGTCGATGAGCTCATGGAGATCATCCCGGCACCCGACTTCCCCACCGCCGGCATCATCTATGGCCTGTCGGGCGTGCGCGAGGGCTACCGCACCGGCCGCGGCCGCGTGGTCATGCGCGCCCGGGTGCACTTTGAAGACATCGGCAAGGGCGACCGCCAGGCGATCATCGTCGACGAGATCCCCTACCAGGTGAACAAGAAGAACCTGCTCGAGCGCATCGCCGAGCTGGTCAACGAAAAGAAGATCGAAGGCATCAGCCACATCCAGGACGAGTCCGACAAGTCCGGCATGCGGGTGGTGATCGAGCTCAAGCGCGGCGAAGTGCCCGAGGTGGTGCTCAACAACCTGTACAAGCAGACGCAGCTGCAGGACACCTTCGGCATCAACATGGTGGCGCTGATCGACGGTCAGCCCAAGCTGTGCAACCTCAAGGACCTGGTCACCGTCTTCCTGGAGCACCGCCGCGAGGTGGTCACCCGCCGCACGGTGTTCGAGCTGCGCAAGGCGCGCGAGCGCGGCCACGTGCTCGAAGGCCTGGCCGTGGCGCTGGCCAACATCGACGAGTTCATCGAAACCATCAAGACCTCGCCCACGCCGCCGGTGGCCAAGGCGGCCCTGATGAGCAAGAGCTGGGATTCCTCGCTGGTGCGAGAGATGCTCGCCCGCGTCAACGGCGACCCGCAGCAGTACCGCCCCGAGAGCCTGTCGCCCAACTACGGCATGCAGCCGGACGGCCTGTACCGCCTGAGCGAAGACCAGGCCGGCGAAATCCTGCAGATGCGCCTGCAACGCCTGACGGGCCTAGAGCAGGACAAGATCATCGGCGAGTACAAGGAGGTCATGGCCCAGATCGCCGACCTGCTGGACATCCTGTCCAAGCCGGAGCGTGTCTCGACCATCATCTCGGACGAACTGATCGCCATCCGCACCGAATTCGGCCAGACCAAGCTGGGTGCGCGCCGCTCGACCATCGAGCACAACGCGCAGGAGCTGGGCACCGAAGACCTGATCACGCCCACCGACATGGTGGTGACGATCTCTCACACGGGTTACATCAAGAGCCAGCCGCTGGGCGAGTACCGCGCCCAAAAGCGCGGCGGGCGCGGCAAGCAGGCCACCGCCACGAAGGAAGACGACTGGATCGACCAGCTCTTCATCGCCAACACCCACGACTACATCCTGTGCTTCAGCAACCGGGGCCGCGTCTACTGGGTGAAGGTCTGGGAGGTGCCGCAAGGCTCGCGCAACTCGCGCGGCAAGCCCATGGTCAACATGTTCCCGCTGGAAAAGGACGAGCGCATCAACGTGGTGCTGCCCCTGACCGGCGAGTTCCGCACCTTCCCTGAAGACCACTACATCTTCATGGCCACCCGTCTGGGCACCGTCAAGAAGACGCCGCTGACCGACTTCAGCAACCCGCGCAAGGCCGGCATCATCGCCGTGGGCCTGGACGAGGGTGACGTGCTGGTGGGGGCTGCGCTGACCGACGGCAAGCACGACGTCATGCTGTTCTCCGATGGCGGCAAGGCCGTTCGCTTCGACGAAGAAGACGTGCGCCCCATGGGCCGCAGCGCCCGCGGCGTGCGCGGCATGATGCTCGAAGAAGGCCAGTCGGTCATCGCCATGCTGGTGGCCGAGGACGAAACGCAGAGTGTGCTGACCGCGTCCGAGAACGGCTATGGCAAGCGCACCAGCATCGTCGAGTACACCCGCCACGGCCGCGGCACCAAGGGCATGATCGCCATCCAGCAGTCCGAGCGCAATGGCAAGGTGGTCGCGGCCACCCTGGTGCGCCCGGAAGACGAGATCATGCTGATCACGGACAAGGGCGTGGTGGTGCGCACCCGCGTGGCCGAGATCCGCGAGCTCGGTCGCGCGACCCAGGGCGTGACGCTGATTTCCCTGGACGAAGGCGCCAAGCTGATCGGCCTGCAACGCATCGCCGAGAACGACGCCGCCGCCGCCGAAGAAGGCGAAGGCGCCGACACGCCGGAAGCCAGCACCCCTGGTGACAACGCCGACGGAACCTCCGAGGCCTGACCCCGATCTGACATCCTGCGGGGCGAAGATGTCGCCCCTTTCGCAACCAAGACAAGGACTGCAAGATGATGTTCCGCCAAACTACCTTCGCCGTCGTGGCCGCCACCCTGGCTCTGTGCAGCCTGTCGGCCCACGCCGACAAGAAGGAGCAGATCCAGAAGGTGCTGTCCGTGCAGCAACCCGCCCTGGAAGACATGGCCCGCGGCGTGGCCGAACAGCCCGCCCGCCAGCTGGCCGGCGGCGCCCGCAACATCCTGGTGCAGGCCGTGCCCGAGGACAAGCGCGAAGCAACCGCCAAGCAGGTCGACGCCGAGATCAAGAAGTACCTCGATGGCGCCATCCCTGCGGTGCGCGCCAGCGCCATCAAGCTGGCCCCGACCGCCATCGGCCCCATCCTGGAAGAGCGCTTCACCGAAGAAGAGCTCAAGCAGCTGGTCGTGATGCTGGAGTCGCCCATCCTCAAGCGCTACCAGTCGGCCCTGCCCGAGATGAGCAACGCCCTGCTGGAGAAGGTCGTCGAAGACGCCCGCCCGGCCGTCAACCCCAAGCTGCAGGCTGCCGAAGGCAACATCCGCAAACTGCTCGACACCGCTTCGGGTGGCAAGCTGAGCGCTGGCGAGAAGGCCGCCGCCCCTGCGGCCAAGCCGGCTGCCAAGAAGTAAGCTAGAGCCTTCTCTCCTGGTGCGGGGCGCCCGGCGGCGCCCCGACCCGTTTTCCAAGACGCCTTTTTTCGCGCGCCATGACCCGTCCCTTCAATTTCTCGGCCGGACCGGCCACGCTTCCCGAAGAGGTGCTGCAGCAGGCAGCCCGCGAGATGCTGGACTGGCAAGGCAGCGGCATGGGCGTCATGGAAATGAGCCACCGGGGCAAGGAATTCATCTCGATCGCGCAGCAGGCCGAAGCCGACCTGCGCGCCCTGCTGGCGGTCCCCGCCCACTTTCGCATCCTGTTCATGCAAGGCGGCGCCCTCGCCGAGAACGCCATCTTGCCGATGAACCTATCGCGTGGTGGTCGCACCGATTACGTCGTCACTGGTTCGTGGTCGCAAAAATCGGCCAAGGAAGCGCGCAAGTACAGCGACGTGCACATCGCCGCCAGCAACGAGTCCGACCACCACACCTCGCTGCCTGCAGCAGGCGCCTGGCAGCTGTCGGACGACGCGGCCTACGTGCACGTGTGCAGCAACGAGACCATCCACGGCGTCGAGATGCACGAGTTGCCCGACCTGGCGGCCCTGGGCTCGAAGGCCCCTCTGGTCATCGACTTTTCGTCACACGTGCTCTCGCGCCCCATCGACTGGTCGCGAGTGGGCGTGGCCTACGGTGGCGCCCAGAAGAACATCGGCCCCTCCGGCCTGACGCTGGTCATCGTCCGCGAAGACCTGCTCGGCCAGGCGCTGCCCATCACGCCCTCGGCGTTCGACTACAAGGTCGTGGCCGACAACGGCTCGATGTACAACACGCCCCCCACCTACGCCTGGTACATCGCCGGGCTGGTGTTCCAGTGGATCCAGCGCCAGACCGAGGTCACGCAGCAAGGCACCGTCAGCGGCCTGGCCGCGATGGAGGCCCGCGCCGTCGCGCGCTCGAAGCTGTTCTATGACTACGTCGATGGCTCGGGCTTTTACCTCAACAAGGTGGCCGTGAACTGCCGCTCGCGCATGAACATCCCCTTCTTCCTGCGCAACGAATCGCTCAACGAGGCCTTCCTGGCGGGTGCCAAGGACGCAGGCCTGCTGCAACTCAAGGGCCACAAGTCCGTGGGCGGCATGCGCGCGTCCCTGTACAACGCCATGCCCATGGCCGGCGTGCAGGCCCTGGTCGACTACATGAAGCACTTCGCAACGACCCATGGCTGACACCCCTGACTCCGCACCCGGACACTTCCAGCCCGACGGCCGCCCGGTCGACGAGCAGCTGGCCGACCTGCGCGTGCAGATCGACTTGGTCGACCAGCAACTGCTGTCTCTGCTGAACCAGCGTGCCAGGCTGGCCCAGGCCGTGGGCGAGGTCAAGAAGATCGATGGCTCGCCCGTCTTCCGCCCGGACCGCGAGGCGCAGGTCATCGACCGCGTCAAGGCCCGCAACCCCGGCCCGGTGGCGTCCGACAGCATCGCGCCCATCTGGCGCGAGGTCATGTCCGCCTGCCGAGCACTGGAATCGCGCCAGCGCGTGGCCTTCCTCGGACCCATCGGCACCTTCAGCGAGCAAGCCACGCTCAACTACTTCGGCTCATCCATCGAGCCGCTGCCCTGCCCCAGCATCGACGAGGTGTGCCGCGCCACGGTCTCGGGCTCGGCCGATTTCGGCGTGCTGCCCATCGAGAACTCGACCGAGGGCGTGGTCGCTCGCTCGCTCGACCTGCTTTTGCAATCTCCGCTGACCATCATTGGCGAGACCAGCCTGCTGGTGACCCACAACCTGCTGCGCGTCACGCCCGACCGCGCAGGCATCACCCAGGTCTGCGCGCACCCGCAGGCCCTGGCCCAGTGCCAGGGCTGGTTGAGCCAGAACCTGCCGGACGCCGAACGCGTGGCCGTTTCCAGCAATGCCGAAGGCGCCCGACTGGCCGCCGCCAACCCGGCGGTGGCTGCGCTGGCCAGCGAGCGCGCAGCCACGCAGTACGGCCTGCACGTGGTGCAGAAAGCGGTGCAGGACGAGGCGCACAACCGCACCCGCTTCGTCATGGTCAGCCACACCGACCGCGCCACGCCCGCTGGCGTCACCGGTCACGATTGCACCAGCCTGGCCGTCTCGGTGGACAACCGCCCGGGCGCCGTGCACGACCTGCTGGTGCCGCTCAAACGCCATGGCGTGTCCATGACGCGCTTCGAATCCCGCCCGGCCCGCTCGGGTCAGTGGGAGTACGTCTTCTTCATCGACCTGGCCGGCCACCCCGCCCAGGACAACGTGGCCGCCGCGCTCGACGAGCTGCGCGCCCAGTGTTCCCTCTTCAAGGTGCTCGGCAGCTACCCGCTGGACGCGCACTGAGCTCACAGGATGTCGACCATGTTCAACCAGCTCGGTCTGATCGGCTGCGGCCTGATGGGCGGCTCCTTCGCGCTGGCGCTGAAAAAAGCCGGCCTGGTCAAGCGCGTCATCGGCTACAGCAAGTCGCCCTCGACCGTCGAGAAGGCGCGCCGCCTGGGCGTCATCGACGTGGCAGCGGAGTCGGCCCTGCTCGCCGTCTCAGGCTCCGACATCGTGCTGATCGCGGTGCCCGTCGCCGCCAGCGAAGGCACGTTCAAGGCCATCCGCCACCTGGTCGACCCGGGCGTGCTGTTCATGGACGTGGGCTCGACCAAGCGCGACGTGGTCGACGCCGCCCGTCGCGTGCTGAAAGAGCGCCTGCCCGCGTTCGTTCCGGCCCACCCGATCGCTGGCCGCGAGGTCGCCGGCATCGAGCACGCCGACGCCACGCTCTACCAGGGCCGCAAGGTCATCCTCACCCCGCTGGAGCAAACCAACCCGACCCTGGTGCAAAAGGCCACCGACGTGTGGGCCGCCGTGGGCTCGCAGGTGCTCAAGATGACGCCCGAGCACCACGACGCCGCCTTCGCCGCCGTCAGCCACCTGCCCCACCTGCTGGCTTTCGCCTACATGAACGCCATGGGTGAGCAGCCGGGCGGCCAGGAGTACCTCTCGCTCGCTGGCCCCGGATTCCGTGATTTCACCCGCATTGCCGCGAGCGACCCGACCGTCTGGCGCGACATCCTGCTGTCCAATCGGGAAGAGGTGCTGCGGCAATCCGAAGCCTTCCGCCAAGCCCTCGAGGCCCTGGAGCGCCAGATGCGCGACTGGAGCGGCCCCGACCTGCAGCGCCTGATCCAGACCGCATCCGATGCCCGCAGCCAGTGGAGCCTGGGAGGCGGCAAGCCGCCCCAGACCGTCCGCTGAAGCGCTGAAGTTTTCCCCCGTTGTCCGCATGTACACCACCGCCTTCCTCGACCTGCCACCGCTGCTGACCGCGGGCGGCACCCTGCGCCTGCCCGGCTCCAAAAGCATCTCCAACCGGGTGCTGCTGCTGGCGGGCTTGAGCGAAGGCACGACCGTCGTGCACGACCTGCTGGCCTCCGACGACACCCGCGTGATGCTCGAGGCCTTGCGCACGCTCGGCTGCGACATCCAGCAAAACGCCGACACCGTGCACATCACCGGCCTGGCCGGCAAGCTCTCGGTGCTGCACGCCGACCTGTTCATGGGCAACGCCGGCACCGCCATCCGCCCGCTGACCGCCGCCCTGGCCCTGCTCTCGGCCACGCAGGGTGGCGTGTTCACGCTCAGCGGCATCCCGCGCATGCACGAGCGCCCCATCGGCGACCTGGTCGACGCCCTGCGCCCGCTGGGCTGCGTAGTCGAGTGCCTGGCCAACGAGGGCTACCCGCCGCTGCGCCTTGCAGGCGGACGCCTGAACCTGAGCCGCCCCATCCAGGTCCGCGGCGACGTCTCCAGCCAGTTCCTGACGGCGCTGCTGCTGTCGCTGCCCCTGGTCTCGCAAGAGCAGGACCTGGTCATCGACGTCGTCGGCGAGCTCATCTCCAAGCCCTACATCGAGATCACGCTGAACCTGCTGGCGCGCTTCGGCATCCAGGTGCAGCGCCAGGGCTGGCAACGCTTCGTGATCCCGCGCGGCAGCCGCTACCAGTCGCCAGGTCACATCCACGTCGAGGCCGATGCCTCGTCGGCGTCCTACTTCATCGCCACCGGCGCCATCGCCGGCATCGAGGAGCCGGTGCGCATCGAAGGCGTGGGCAGCGCGTCCATCCAGGGTGACATCCGCTTCATCGAGGCCGCCGAGGCCATGGGCGCCAAGGTCACGTCCGGCGCCAACTGGCTCGAAGTGCGCCGCGGCGCCTGGCCGCTCAAGGCCATCGACCTGGACTGCAACCACATCCCCGATGCGGCCATGACCCTGGCCGTGATGGCGCTGTACGCCGAAGGCACCACCCGCCTGCGCAACATCGCCAGCTGGCGCGTCAAGGAAACCGACCGCATCGCCGCCATGGCCTGCGAGCTGCGCAAGCTGGGCGCCACCGTGGTCGAGGGCGATGACTTCATCGAGGTCACGCCCCCTGCCCGAGGTGGCTGGCAACACGCCAGCATCCACACCTACGACGACCACCGCATGGCCATGTGCTTCTCGCTGGCCGCCTTCAACGCCCTGGCGCCCACGGCCGACGCCGACAAACCCGTGTCGGTGCGCATCGAAGACCCGCGGTGCGTCGCCAAGACCTTCCCCGACTACTTCGAGGCCCTGTTCCAGGTCGCCCAGACGCGCCCGGACTGGATCCCCGTCATCACCGTCGATGGCCCCACCGCTTCAGGCAAGGGCACCCTGGCCAGCGCCCTGGCCACCCGCCTGGGCTACCAGTTCCTCGACTCGGGCTCGCTCTACCGCATCACCGGCCTGCTGGCCGTCGAGCAGGGCATCGACCTGGACGATGACAAGGCGCTTGAACAGCTGGCTCGCCAACTGGGCGAAGCCATCTCCCTGCGCTTTGACCACGAGCACATCTGGGTCGATGGCCGCGACGTCAGCGAGGCCGTTCGCCGCGAGGAAATCGGACAGGCCGCATCGCGACTGTCCGCTTATCCAGGCGTGCGTCAGGCGCTGCTGGAGTTGCAAAAAGCCTTCCGCGGCTTGCCCGGCCTGGTGGCCGATGGCCGCGACATGGGCACCGTGGTGTTTCCGGACGCGGCGCTCAAGGTCTTTTTGACCGCCGCCGTGGCCGAGCGCGCCGAGCGCCGCCACCGCCAATTGATTTCCAAGGGCGTTTCTGTTACCCTTGATGAGATTTGCTCCGACTTGGAGGCGCGCGACTTGCGGGACCGTTCCCGCGCGGTGGCGCCCTTGAAGCCGGCACAAGATGCCCAGTTGCTCGACAACTCGGCCCTGACGATCGAGCAATCGGTCGACACGGTGCTGGGGTGGTGGGTGGCTGGCTGGCCCCACGTCATCGTGCGGCACTGACCTGTTTTTCAGGCCAGTGCCCTCCGTGAAGGGGCCATGTCACATTCCGTGACAAACACAAGGCTGTGACGTCCAGCCCCTGCTGCCAGGTGGGGGCTTGAGCAATCAGGGCTGCCACCTTTGGGCACCCGGGGCGCCATGTTCTTCAACCCAACCCGTTCGGGTCGTTCCTGTCGATCCCGAGCGTAGCCGCTGGTTCACGCCAGCACAGGAAATTCCATGTCTGAATCCTTTGCCGCCCTTTTTGAAGAGTCGCTGCAGCGCGCCAACATGCGCACTGGCGAAGTCATCACCGCCGAGGTGGTGGCCGTCGAACACAACTTCGTGGTCGTCAACGCCGGCCTGAAGTCCGAAGCCTACGTCCCCCTGGAAGAGTTCAAGAACGACCAGGGCGAGATCGAAGTCCAAGTGGGCGACTTCGTGTCCGTGGCCGTCGACGCCATCGAAAACGGCTACGGCGACACCATCCTGTCGCGCGACAAGGCCAAGCGCCTGGCCTCGTGGCTGTCGCTGGAAACCGCTCTGGAATCGGGCGACTTCGTGACCGGCACCGTCAACGGCAAGGTCAAGGGCGGTCTGACCGTCCTGGTCAACGGCATCCGCGCCTTCCTGCCCGGCTCGCTGCTCGACACCCGCCCCGTGAAGGACATGTCGCCGTTCGAAGGCAAGACCATGGAATTCAAGGTCATCAAGCTGGACCGCAAGCGCAACAACGTCGTGTTGTCGCGCCGCGCTGTGGTCGAAGCTTCGATGGGCGAAGAACGCGCCAAGCTGATGGAAACCCTGCGCGAAGGCGCGATCGTCAACGGCGTGGTCAAGAACATCACCGAATACGGTGCCTTCGTGGACCTGGGCGGCATCGACGGCCTGCTGCACATCACCGACATGGCATGGCGCCGCGTCCGTCACCCGTCCGAAGTCGTGACGGTTGGCCAGGAACTGACCGCCAAGGTCCTGAAGTTCGACGCCGAGAAGAACCGCGTCTCGCTGGGCCTCAAGCAAATGGGCGACGACCCCTGGGTTGGCGTTTCGCGCCGCTACCCGGCCGGCACCCGCCTGTTCGGCAAGGTCACCAACATCGCTGACTACGGCGCTTTCGTCGAGATCGAACCGGGCATCGAAGGCCTGGTGCACGTCTCCGAGATGGACTGGACCAACAAGAACGTGGCCCCCAACAAGATCGTCAACCTGGGCGACGAAGTGGAAGTCATGGTCCTGGAAATCGACGAAGACAAGCGTCGCATCTCCCTGGGCATGAAGCAGTGCAAGCCGAACCCCTGGGACGATTTCGCCCAGTCGTTCAACCGCGGCGACAAGGTCAAGGGCCCCGTCAAGTCGATCACCGACTTCGGCGTGTTCGTGGGCCTGGCTGCCGGCATCGACGGCCTGGTGCACCTGTCCGACCTGTCCTGGAACGAGCCCGGCGAAGCCGCCGTGCGCAACTACAAGAAGGGCCAGGAAGTCGAAGCCGTCGTGCTGGCCATCGACGTCGAGCGCGAGCGCATCTCCCTGGGCATCAAGCAGCTGGACAGCGACCCGTTCACCAACTTCACCACCCTCAATGACCGTGGCGCCACCGTCACCGGCGTGGTCAAGACCGTGGACGCCAAGGGTGCCGAAATCACCCTGGGTGACGACATCATCGGCTACCTGCGCGCTTCGGAAATCTCCCGCGACCGCGTGGAAGACGCTCGCAACGTGCTGAAGGAAGGCGACGAAGTCACCGCCCTGATCATCAACATCGACCGCAAGACCCGCGGCATCCAGTTGTCGATCAAGGCCAAGGACAACGTCGAGCAGCAAGAAGCCATGCAATCGCTGCGCGCCGACACCACCAAGGAAGGCTCCGGCACCACCAGCCTGGGCGCCCTGCTCAAGGCCAAGCTCGACCAGAACAACGGCTGATCCAGCCCGCGTTCGTCCCCCGACCGCCGAAGCCTGCTTCGGCGAGACGGGGACTGAGCTGAGCGGGGCAGGCGCCCGTCAAAAGGCCCCTGCTGCCGCTCACCTCAGTCCCTTCCCTGGACACCCGCATCCATGACACGCTCCGACCTCGTCGCCCGGCTGGCCGAGCGCTTCAGCCAGCTCACGCAGCGCGACGCCGAATTCGCCGTCAAGACCATCCTCGACGCCATGTCGGAAGCGCTGGCCAAGGGCCACCGCATCGAGATCCGCGGCTTCGGCAGCTTCTCCATCAACCGCCGCCCGCCCCGCATGGGCCGCAACCCGCGCTCTGGCGAACAGGTGCTCATCCCCGAGAAGCTGGTGCCGCATTTCAAGCCCGGCAAGGCCCTTCGCGAAGGCGTCGATCAAGCCGCTACACTGGCTCCACAAACCGATCCTTCAGCCCCCAACGAAACCAAGCCAAACTGACCCATGCGAGCCTTGAACTGGTTGTGGCGCGGACTGCTGTTCTTCATCCTGTTCGCCTTCGCACTCAACAACCAGCACCTGGTTGAATTGAAGTGGGTCTTTGGCTGGCGCTGGCAGGCCCCGATGGTGTTCGTCGTGCTGGCCGTGTTCGCGCTGGGCTGCGTGACCGGCGTGCTGGCCATGCTGCCAAGCTGGTGGCGCCACCGTCGCACCGCCCGCAACCGCCAGTTGCTGATGCCCGAGCCGGTGGCTGCGGCGGCGGGTGCGTCGGCCGCGTCGGGCGG
>Ga0208492_1000435_pt1 | contig 35680 bp, 29 predicted proteins | sample Subbioar_CSW14AB_FD_184820 | JGI IMG/M metagenome (GOLD analysis project Ga0208492, IMG submission 184820) | Serpentinite rock and fluid subsurface biosphere microbial communities from McLaughlin Reserve, California, USA - CR12Mar_CSW14AB (SPAdes) | ecosystem: Environmental > Terrestrial > Deep... | reverse complement strand
GGTGAGGTGACGGGGGTCATCACGCGGCTGCTGGTGGACCGCGAGCTGGGGCACACGGGGATCAGCAGGCTCGAGATCGTGGAGACGATGCACGAGCGGAAGATGATGATGGCGAACCTCGCGGACGCGTTCGTGACGCTGCCGGGGGGATTAGGCACGCTGGACGAGATGTTCGAGATCCTGGCGTGGGCGCAGCTGGGGATCCATCGCAAGCCGGTGGGGATTTTGAATACGGGCGGGTACTACGACTCGCTGATGGCGTTCCTGGACCACGTGGAGGGGGAGGGGTTTTTGAGGCTGAATCACCGGACGGAGATTGTGTTTGATCCGTCGGTGGAGGGGTTGATGGGGAAGGTGGGGGGGTTGATGTGAGCGGAGATCGGGTCGAGCGCGAGCACTACCCGGATGGCACGCTCCAAAGGGAGGTGCACTACCGCGGCACGCTAGAGCACGGGCCGTGGCGGGAGTGGCATCCCAATGGCGTGCTCGCGAAGGAGTTTTGGTTTGACATGGGGCGGTTTGCGACAGGTGTAAACCGGACTTGGAGCGACAAAGGGGTGCTCCTCACGGAGAAGGCCCACTTTGATGGGATGTGCGTCGGGCGCGTCTCTGTCTACAACGAGGATGGCTCGCTGCAGCACCGCGAGTACCGCGCGGGGGGACGCGTCGTGTGGCGCGAGCTGTACGATGAGCTGTGCGAGGGCGATGCTGCTTTGCCACGGTACACTGATCCCGATCCGCCCTTGGTGCCAGCTGCGACGCGGGTTGGTGGCGCGGACGCAGAGAGGTCGGATGCGTTGATCCGCGCCATGTTGAAGACCACAAAGGCGGAAGCTCGGCGATGGTTGCGAGGGCGATCGAGTAGGTCACGCACGCTCGGGGAGATGACCCATGAAGAATCGAGGGCGTTTGTGGAGCGCGCCTATGAGGCAGGCGCCGTCAAGGTAATCGCGGTAGAACTCCACGACGACGCCAGCATGCAGACAACGAACCACATGATCTTTGAACTGCCGCACACCCCCCAAGAGCGACGGAACGTGTTTGCATTTGAGCGGGAGCAGGCCGGGAGCCAGGGGTTCGAGGGTGAAGCGGATCGCGGGCAGCGGTACGTCTATCTCAAGCTGTGCTGAGCATTACTTGCCCTCGAACCAGTTGCGGGCGATGTACGCGTCGGCTTTGAGGGGAACCGAGAGCTGCATGGCGCTCTCCATGCGGGAAGTGACGAAGGCTTTGACTTGCTCTGCAATGGACTCGGGGGCTTCGAACACCAGTTCGTCGTGGATTTGGAGGAGCATCTTGGTGTCGGGGAAGAGGGGCGATCCACCCGCCCCGAGCTCCTTGTGGATGTTCACCATCGCCAGCTTGATCAGATCCGCGGCGGAGCCCTGCACGACGGAGTTGATGGCGAGGCGCTCGGCGAGGGCGCGGCGGGCGGGCTGGTTGCTGTCGACGTCGGGGATCGGGCGGCGGCGCTTGAGCATCGTCTCGACGTAGCCGTTGCTGCGGGCCTGGGCGATGCACTCCTGCAGGAACGTGGTGATGCCGGAGAAGCGGCGTTTGTAGCCGTCGATGATGGCCGCGGCTTCTTTGTCGCTGACCTTGAGGCGGCGGGCGAGGCCGTAGGAGGTGATGCCGTAGACGATGCCGAAGTTGACCATCTTGGCGCCGTTGCGCTGGTCCTTCGTTACCTTGTCGGGCGTCGTGTTGTGGATCTGCGCGGCCACGGCGGTGTGGATGTCGGCGCCGTGGTGGAAGGCGTCGATAAGGGCGGGGTCCTGCGAGAGGTGGGCGAGGAGGCGCAGCTCGATCTGCGAGTAGTCGGCCGTGACGAGCACCATGCCGGGCGGTGCGATGAAGGCCTTGCGGATCTCGCGGCCGACCTCGGTGCGGATGGGGATGTTCTGGAGGTTGGGGTCGCTGCTCGCCAGGCGCCCCGTCGCGGCCACCGTCTGGTTGAAGCTCGTGTGGATTCGCTTCGTGTCCTTGTGGATGGCGTCCTTGAGGGCGACGAGGTACGTGGACACGAGCTTGGTGAGCTGGCGGTACTCGAGGATCAGGCGGGGGAGGGCGGAGTTGGTCTCCTCTTCGAGGGCGAGCTTCTCCAGCACCTCGACGTCGGTGGAGTGGCCGGTCTTGGTCTTGCGGATGCTCTTGAGGCCCATGCCGGGGAGTTCGGGGTCGTCCTTCTTGTTGAAGAGCGCGGCCGCGAGCTGCGTGGGCGAGTTGGGGTCGAAGGTGCGGTCCAGGGCCCGCATGCTCTCGTCCTTGATCTGCTTGAGGAGCAGCTCGATCTGGCCCTGGAGGCGGGTGCGCTGGCGGTCGAGCTCCGCAGGGTCGACGAGGATGCCGTTCCACTCGAGCTCGGCGAGGACTTCGACCAGCGGCATCTCGACGCCGTCGAAAAGGGGGAGCAGGTTCATCTCTTCGAGCTGGGGGAGCATCTTGTTGCGCAGCTGGAGGGCGACGTCGGCGTCCTCGGCCGCGTAGCAGGTGGCCTGGTCGATGGGCACGGTGTCGAAGCAGCGCATGGTCTTGCCGCTGCCGATGAGGTCGCTGAGAGAAATGTTGGTGCGGTTGAGGAGGGCGAGGGCGAGGGAATCGAGGCCGTGGGAGGAGCGTGACGCGTCGATCAGGTAGCTCGCGACCATGGAGTCGAACGCGACGCCCTTGAGCGTGATCCCGTGGGCGCGCAGAACTTGGAGGTCGAACTTGAGGTTGTGGCCGCACTTGGGGATGGCGGTGTTCTCGAGGATGGGGCGCAGGGCGGCGAGGACGGTGTCGGCGTCGAGGTGCTCGCTGCTTGTCGGCGAGCGGGTGGGGATGTAGACGCCGGTGCCGGGCTCGGTCGAGAGCGAAACGCCGCAGAGCTTGCAGTCGTGGGGGCAGAGGCTGGTGGTCTCGGTGTCGAGGGAGATGATTGCCGCGTCTTTGAGCTGCGCGACCAAATCCTCGAGCTCGGCCTTCGTCCTGATGCAGCGGTATTCGCCGCTCTGAGCCTTTTTGAGCTCGGCGGGTGTGTTGGCGGTGAAGAGGCCGCCCTGAAAGGGGTCCACTTCCGCGGGGCGGGGCTTGCGCACGGGCGCGGGGTTGTTTGGGCCGGGCATGAAGAGCACGGACTCGGGGCGGATGCGCGAGCCGGGCGCGTCGGGTTCACCGATCCGGGACTTCGTCGCGGACTCCTCAGTCCCGGCGTCGGGGGTGCTGTCCTTGCCCATGATCGCCTTGAGCTCGTCCTGGTAGCGGTTGAACCCCAGCTCCTTCAGCACCGGCAGCATCTTCCCGAGCTCAAGCTTCTCGACCCGCGCCTCCTCCAGGTCCAGCTCGATGGCGATGTCGCACCGCAGCGTCACCAGCGTCTTGGTGAGCGGGAGCGTGGGCGCGGCCTCGCGGAGCTTCTCGCCGCGTTTGCCCTTGATCTCGCCCGCGTGCGCCAGCAGGTTGTCGAGCGTGTCGTACTGCTTGATGAGCATCGCGGCGGTCTTGTCGCCCACGCCCTCGACGCCGGGGATGTTGTCCACGTTGTCGCCCATCAGCGTGAGCATGTCCACGACCTGGTCGGGCCGCAGCCCCGTCTCCTCCATCAGCTTCGCGGCGTCAAAGGGCGTGTCGGTGTGCACGTCGAACATCTCAACCCGCGGCTCGCCGCCCGGCGGCGCGATGTCGAGGAGCTGTTTCAAATCCTTGTCCTTCGCGATGATCCGGATCTTGAGATCGGGGTGCCTCTCCTTGTACTGGCACACCATCGCGCCGATCACGTCGTCGGCCTCGAACCCCGGCGCACCGACGAAGGGCACGCCGATCTCCTTGAGCAGGTTCAGGCACCGCGTCACCTGCGGCTTGAGGTCATCTGGCGGCTCCTTGCGGGTCGCCTTGTACTCGGGGTACAGCTCGCTGCGGAACGTTTCCTTGTCCCCACCCACGTCGAGGGCGAGCACCACGTAATCGGGCTTGCCCGCCCGCTTGATGTTCGGCCCCTCGGCCTTGAGCAGCTTGAAGAGCATCCCGATGAAGCCGAACGTCATGTTCGTCGGCTCCTTGGTGACCGGCGAAGTCATGGGCGTGCGGATGGCGTGGTACGCGCGGAAGAACTGGGCGTAGCCGTCGATGATGTAGAGGGTCGGCATGACTGGGCGTAGGGTAGCGACTGAGCTCTCCGGTCATCGCGAGCCCCCCGAAGAGTTCACCACAGAGACACAGAGGGCACAGAGGGCTCACAGAGGAAGGCAATGAAAAGGAATGAAGGCTCCGATGCCTGTTTCCGATCCATTCTTCTGTCTTCCTCTGTGCAACCTCTGTGCTTCTGTGTCTCTGTGGTGAAAGGTGGAGCTCTCGCAAACCAGGAGCGCAGGGTTCACGGCCTACGCCGCGATGCTCGCCGAGATGGGCGTGCTCCAGGGGCCTAAGTCTCCCTTGGTGCCGGCCCAGCGGGCAAAGTAGGTGGCGACCATTCCGCCCTGGCCAGGTGTGCGGTCCAGCACGACACGGTCGCGGGTGACGAAGCCGACGAACTGCGCCTCGCCGGGGTCTCGCGCGGCAATGTGAGCGATGGTGCGGAAGAGGAGGAGCCCGACGGTGCCGCGCGGGCGGGCCTTGCTGGTGGAGTTGCCGTTGTGAAAGCGGAGCGTGTGGCCGGTGTGGTTGTTGAAGGCGAGGGCGAGGGTGGGGCGGTCCTGTGGGGCGGGGTTGCGGCGATAGCTCCTAGGCGTGGGCTTGACGCCCAGGGCGATCTTGTCCGCGTCGGTGACGCTGGCGCTCACCCGCGCGAGACCTCCCAAGCGCCGCAGCACCGCGACGAGCGTCTCACGGGCCTGGTCTTTGATGCACAGGTTGGGCGTGACAGCCGTGGCGGGCGCGCTCCACACGCGGAACGCGGCGTCGAAGGCTTCCGCGGCGTCCAAAACCTCGGCGGCGTCGGCGGGCGTGAGCCCATAGCGAGCCGGGTCGGTGCTCACGAGCGTCGCGAAGGTCATGCCGAAGGTGCTGAGCTTGGAATCTTCGTTGGGGATCCAGGGGCGGCGCATCTGAATGCCTTTCGCAAGGTCCTGCGGGGCTCTTTCAGGGCCCCTTACAGGCATCATCGGGATGCAGAAGGGGATGCATGAGCGAGAAACCGCGGTTTCCCGGTCCCGGCCGGGCGGCGCGGAGGTGGCCCCAAGGCTGTGGGAGCGTGCAACCGCGGTTTCTTGGGCGCACAGGCGCCTCTCGGGCGCGTTGAAGCGCGTGCAGGAGCGTGCAACCGCGGTTGCGCGGGTTTGGAGGGGTGTTTGCGTGGTGTTGCGGCGCGTGTGCGACCGCGCAACCGCGGTTGCTCGTTGCCCGGGGGGAAGAAAGGCATTCACCACAGAGACACCGAGGGCACAGAGGGTTCACAGAGGAAGGCAGTGGGAAGGGTTCAAGGCCTTGATGCTTCTTTCCAATCCAGCCTTCTGTCTTCCTCTGTGCAACCTCTGTGTCTCTGTGTCTCTGTGGTGAAAAGAGGAGCATCCCACATCGGTGACCGTGCAGTCCATCCGGGGCAATACTCAAATCAGCGTCAGCAGCGTGTCCACCGCCTTGGCCCACGTGTAGCTGGCGTGGACGTGCGCGGGGCCGGCTTGCCGCGCCGCGTCGCGGAACGTGCTGTCCTTGATCACCCGGCGGAGGTGCGCGGCGAGCACTTCGAGGTTGGGCTTCCACTCCTGGCCGCCGACGGTGGTGGGGCTCTGCACGAGCGTCGCGGGCACCTTCAGCGCGAAGTCGCCCGTGACGAAGTCGTCGGTGGGGCCGCCCGCGGTGGTGACGATGGGGAGGCCGCAGGCCGCGGCCTCGAGGGCGGGCAGGTTAAAACCCTCGGCGCGGTAGGGGCAGACGTAGGCATCCGCGGCCTGGTAGAACTCGGCCATTTGAGGTTGCGTAACCTGGCCGCCAAAGTACTGCACACGCTCGCCCAGCTTCGCGAGGGCCCCGCCCGCGTGCTCGCCCGCCTGCAGGAACTCGGCCTGCGAGTTGAACATGGCGTCGAAGCCCTTGAGCACGAGGATGACGCTCGGGTGATCGTCGGCGAGGGACGCGACGGCGCGGAGGAGAAGGTCGATGCCCTTGTTGCGGGTCATGGCCCCGATGTTGAGCACGACGAACTTGTCGTCCCAGCCGAACCGGGTGCGCAGCTCGGCGCGGCGCTCGGGGGTGGCGGGGGTGAAGATGGTGGGATCAACGCCGTGGGGCAGCAGCGCGATGTGCTTGCTCTTGACGCCCGAGCGCATCAGCCCCTGCATCGCCCAGCGCGAGGGCGTGACGATGGTCGTTGCCGAGTTCTTCATCGCCTCGCCGATGGGGCGGCCCTCCGCCATGTAGAAGGGGGGCACGATGGTGTTCTCGACGGTGGCAAAGGCGAGCGTGCGCTTGGCGTCACTGGGCGACACGTCGTAGGGGAACTGGAGGCGGAGCAGCGCGTCGGCGGGGGCGGTGGGCGCGGGGATGGCCTCGAGCGCCGCCTCTTGCGCCGCCGCGAAGAGGCCGCGGGTGTGCCGCCAGGCGGGGTTGCAGAGCGGGGCGTCGATGTGGAAGAGCGTGATGCCGGGCCGCGTGAGCAGCTCGAGCAGCTGCGACTGGTTGACGTGCGCGTAGGAGTGGCCGAGGAATCGCCAGCCCTGGATGGTGAGGGAGCGGGAGGGGGGCATCGGGCGGATTATTGCAGGAGCGGGGGTTGGGTGCTCTGCGTTCAAGCCGTTCGTGGCGCCTTGCTCCACCCTCTCTGCGGGCTCCGACTTCTCTTCGAGATGGACCGCGGGGCGGACAGGGCCCCTTCGTGAGGCCGTGCGCAACAGCACCACCGAGATGAGGACATCTCGGTGGCACGGGTCGTGGGTTGCACTCTTCTTCGCGGCTCAGCGGGTGCGGGCGAGGGTGCCCTTGAACTCGCCCACGGAGACGGCGTCGCCCGCGGCCATGGTGATCGAGGTCCGCTCCATCTCGACGCGGCCCAGGCCGGTGGCGTTGGTCGTGAAGGCCGCGATCGTCTTGCCCTTGTGCTTCACGGCGTACTTGGTGTTGGGCTTGCCGCGGTAGATCTCGGCCTGCACCTTCTGGCGGCCCTTGTCGTCCTTGCGCCACGCGACCTTGGCCTCGGTGCGCCCGGAGCGCATCTTGGCCTCCAGGCGGATCTCCTGCTTCTTGGACGCGGAGTTGGAGGAGCCGCCGCCGCCCGAGGCGAGGGTGGGGGCCGTGAGGCCGGCGGAGGCGACGAGCAGGGCGAGGGACGCGAGGACGGGCTTCCACATGGACTTGTTCACGGGCAGTCTCCTGTGCAGGGGGAATCGTGCCGCGAAGGTGCGGCAGACTGCATGCGGAGGAATGGCCGTGGGGCTGTCAGGATTGTGGGGAGAGGGAACAGTGACAGGGAACTGGGAACAGCCGGAGTGCGGCCTTCAACTGTTCCCAGTTCCCAGTTCCCTGTTCCCTCACGCCTTTCAGGCGTGGCAGCCGCAGCCCGAGCCGCAGCCGCCAGCTTCCGCCTCCTCAGCCGGTGCGGGGCCGAGGACCTTGTTCACCTTGCGGGTGAGGTAGACCGCGTGGTGCTCGAGGTGGTAGGTCGCGTAGACGAGGATGTCCTTGAGCGTCATGGGGCCGCGCTCTGGGTGCATGATCTGGCGGGTCCACGCGGACTCGGGGAGGCTGAGCAGCCACTGGCCGGTCCACTGGCGGAGCGTGTGGATGACGGCGAGGGGGCCGCCCACCGCGGCCATCACGCGGGCGTGGTCGCCCTGGGGGTCCTGGCTGTACTGCTTGTGGCCGTGGCCGTAGATCATGGAGTCCACGAAGGCGTTCTCGTCCCACACGCTGACGACAGGGTTGTCCTCGCCCACGCAGCGACGCATGCGCTCGACGAACACGACCTCGGCGTCGGCGACGTGGCCGACGAGCACGCGGGCGGGCCACTGGCCCACATTGGTGGCGGTGTTGGTGTCGGGCAGGAAGGCGGAGTCGATCTGCTCCTCGGACATCTCGAAAACGCGCCGGTCGATCACTTCGATGCCGCGGCGGTAGCGCATCGTGAGCGTGACGGGGTCGAGAGCTTTGAGGTGGGCGAGGAGTTCCTTGGGCTCGTAGGGCTTGGTTTCCACCGCGGCGGCGGTCGATGTGGCGGCGGAGTTGTCCTTGCAGCAGGAGCCCGCGGCCTTGTGGGCCTCGCCCTTGCAGCAGCCGCCCGCGGTGGGCGCCGCGGCCGTGGTGGTGGAGGGCTTGGAATGGCCGCCGCAGCAGGAATCGTTGCTCATGAACGAAGCTTAGGGGGCTGTTTTCTCAGTCGCCGGAGCCCCGCACTCCGGACAGGGGGTGCCGGTCGCGAGGCCGGCGCGGGCGTAGCCGCACCTCGCGCAGCCGTGGCGGGCGGCGATGCGGCGGGCGCGGAGGTGCAGCGTCCAGGCGAGGCTCGTGAGGGAGCCGACGAGCGTGATGGGGAGCCAGAGGGGGAGGCGGACGAACCAGTCGCCTGGGCCGTAGACGTGGAAGTCGGGCGCGAAGCGGAGGCCCTCGCTGTTGTGCGCGACGAAGAACCCCTCCATCGAGCGCGGCGGCGTGCGCTTGACGGTGAGGCGGGCGTGCTCCAGCCGCCAATGGAGCGTGGGAGAGATTGACGCGCCGGTGTAGAAGGGGACGCACAGCACGTGCAGCACGAGGAGCAGGGCGAGCGCGATGGCGAGCGACCACCGGATCATGCCGCCCATGATACAGGATCAAATGAAAGCCACCGAGATGAAGACATCTCGGTGGCACGGGTCATGTGAGTTGTTGGCCGCCGCTTAGTCGACGAGATTCGTGGACTCGGTCTCTTCCACGGGGCTGTCGAGCTGGTCGGCGGTCATGCGGACGCCGAAGCGGACGTCGCCGGGCGTGGTGGCGCGAACACGGATCGTCCACTCCGCCGTCGCCTTGGGCGCGAGCCGCGCGAGCGGGGCGAAGTCCACGGCCGGGGCGCCGCTCAGCTCGGTGCGGTTGGACGCGCCGTTGTCGGCCCCGCGGGCGGAGACGAACTCCTGGCCGTTGGGCAGCACGCCCAGGATCTTGATGTTGGTCGCCTCGGCCGAGCCCTGGTTCTGCACGCGGATGGTGTAGACCGTCTCGTCGCCGATGCGGACGGGGTCGCGCTCGTCGATCACCTCGAGCAGCAGGGCGGGGATGCCGACGACGCGCGTCGTGAACTCCTGCACCTGCGGCTGGGCGCAGTACGCCTCGGCGCGGATGCGGCCGCTGACCTCGCCGATGCGGTCAGCATTCAGACGGACCATGGTGGTCTTCGTCTCGCCGGGGGCGAGGGTGCCGATGGACCAGGTGTTGTTGCCGGAGCGGCGATCGGTGCGGTTCTCGCCCTCACCCGCCTCCTCGAAGCGGGCGCCGGAGAAGTCGGCCGTGACGCGGACGTCGCGGAGCGCGACGTTGGTCGGGTTGGTCACGGTGATCCTGCTCCCCATGTCGCGGCCCATGTAGGTCGTCTCGGGAGCGTTGAAGTCAACCCGCAGCTCGGGCTGGATCACGGTCACGGTCGCGGCCTCGGAGCGTGCGGTCACGCCCATGGCTCCCATCGCCTCGGCGTTGGTGAGGCTGAACTCGCCCGCGCGGTCGGCCCGGGCGGTGAACTCGACGCTCTTGGTCTCCCCGGCGGCGAGGTCGCCCACGCGCAGCTCCGTGTCGCGCTGGCCGCGCCAGCCCTCGGGCATGGGCACGCGGACGCGGACGTCGCGGGCGGTGGACTGGCCGGTGTTGGTCACCTCGTAGCGGAGCGGGATGTCCTCGCAGATCAGCACCTCACGCGGGGAGCGGAGGGCCAGCGCGATGGTGGGGGGCGCCACGGCGTTCATGGTCACGCACACCTCGGGGTTGTAGCCCGCGACGATGCAGGTGGTGGAGGCGCCGGCCCGGTCGGTGCGGGCCTCGACCTCGATGGTCTTGCTCTCCTTGGGGCGGAGCTCGCCGACGTTCCAGGTCATCGCCTCGCCCGCGGCGCTGGCGTTGTTGTCACCGGTGTTGAAGCCGAAGGCGTTCGCGGGTGCCCCGCGCGTCGGCTGCATACTGGAGTTGGTGATGTCCAGGCCCCCGTCGCCGCGCTCAGCGACGAACACGTTGTTCAGGCTCATGTCATCGGTGAGGTTCGTCACCCGCATGCGGTACTGGAAGGGCGCGCCGACGATTACCTCGCTGGGGGCGAACCGCTCGACCATCAGCGTGCTCGAGTCCTTGTAGCCGGTGGGGAAGTACATCACGACGCTGGACTCGCCGGCGTTGGAGCGGGCCTGACGCCGGGTGTCACGGTCGGTGTTCGTGACGCGGGTCTCGCGTCGGGGCTGCTCGCGCACCACCGTGCGGTCGGACGTCACGGCCGTGCGCCGCTCGTTGTACGCGAGGCGGTTGGCCTCGTCGATGGTCAGCTGCGGACGCGAGCGGAGCATGTCCGACTCGTCCTGGTTGGCGTAGGGGTTCTGCTGGGTCGAGCAGCCGCCGACGGCGCCCGCGAGGAGGACCAGCACGAGCGGCGTGACGCCGCGGAAGAGGAATCGATTCGCTGCGTTGTTGTGGTTCGTCTGCACACCGAGCTCCTTCGTGGGGTGAGTTGCACCGGCTCGTCAATGCGCCGGGGAAGCCCGCGCCTTCACCCCGTGAGGGCGGGTCGAGAGTCCGTTCGATGGAGAAGGTGCCACCAACACACAGCGTGGGGTGTGAGAACCGCCCAAAAGCGGCGCGCCCACACGGGCGATGAGTGAGATGAGTGAGGATCGAAGCGAACCGATGCCGAGCGCCGCGTGATGCGGGCTTCAAGTCGCGGTGAGCGAGGCCCGCACCTTGGCCGGGAGCTTCTCGACGACCAGCGCATAGGACTTCAGGATGTACTTTGCGAGTTCGGCGGGCGGGAGCGCGTCGGCCGCCGTCAGCTTCACCCAGCCGAAGCGGGCCGCGTACGGGGCGGGGATGATGCCTCGGCGCTTCGTGAGCTTCTCGAAGTCGATGTCGTCGCACTTGAAGCCGATCATCGCGGCGTCGGTGGTCTCGGTGCCGCAGTAGATCTTGCCCGCAACGCAGGCGCAGTAGTTAGTTTCCCACTTGATGTCGAAGGTGGTGCCGGGGAGGGCGCGGCAGATCTCGGCCATGGCGGAGGACTCGTAGCCCTTGCCCGCTTTCGCGGGAACTCGCGCGGCCTTCGGCTTCGCGCCCGCGGTGGCCTTCTTGCCGGTCTTCTTCGTCGTCTTCTTGGGCATGGGTGGTTCTCAGGCGGGTGCGGTGGCGGCGGCGTGCAGGGCGGCGATCGCGGCCTTGTAATGCTCGGAAAGCTCGACCTTCCGGCGGGTCATCGCGGCCGCGGCGACTTCAAGGAACTTGTCCAGCCGGTACTGACGCCGCCCCTCGTCCGTCGCCCACGAGAACGCGGGCACGCAGCCCGACACGGCCGCGGTGGTCGCGAACATGCTCCCGGTGTGCAGCACGGCCCCCGTCATGATGCGGGTGGAGATCGCGGTCTTCACGTGGTCGCCGATGATGGGCCCCAGGAACGTCTCGCCCGTGCGCTCGTTGCTGCCCTTGGGCGTGGCGCGGGTGATGATCTCACCGTAGGTATTCAGGAGATTGGAGACGGTGGTGCCCGCGCCCAGGTTCACCCACTCGCCGACGTACGCGTCGCCGAGGTAGCCGTCGTGGGCCTTGTTCGCGTACCCCTGGAAGATGGTGCCGCCCACCTCGCCATTGACCTTGCACCAGGGGCCGATCGCGGTGCCCGGGCGGATGGTCGCGCGCTCCAGCACGGTGGAGTGCGGGCCGACGTAGCAGGGGCCGATGAGGATGGCGCCTGGGCGGATGATCGCGTGGTCCGCGATGTGGATCGGCCCGCCCTCGCTGTCGAGCACCACGCTGGGGTAGACCTTCGCGGTGGGGGAGATCACGACGTGCCCGCCCAGGTAGACGATGCCGTGGGGCGGGTCGTAGCGCCGGCCCTGAGCGGGCTCCTCAAGGCTCGTCATCGCGTTGGGTTCCTGCTCGCTGAGGAGCTCCAGGTCCTTCGCGAGCGCGGCGTCGCGGAAACTCCGTACGTGCCACGGGCGAGAGAGGAGGGCTGGGCCGGGCACGGTGGTCTGCTCGAGTGGGGGCGTGCCGCTGGTGCTCAGGAAGAGGTGCGCCGCCGCGGGCTCGAGGCACGCGGCGATCAGGTGGCCCGTGCCGGACTCCACGAGCGACTGCCCCCGTTCGAGTTCCAGGAGCTGCGGGATCGGCAGCACGCAGCGGCCATTGATCAGCAGGACGGGGTTGCTGCCGGTGATGGCGGTGTTGACGGGGAGCGAGTGCCGCTTGGCCGTGAGGGCGGCGAGACGCGGCGGCACCTGGAGCGAGCTGACACGCAGCTTGAGGGCCAGGCTCAGCCGCTCAAGCGTCGTCAATGCACCCGTTCGGACATCGAAGCTGGGGCGGAGGTCCGTCAGGGGCGAGAGTTGCGGGAGGCCATCATCGAAGACGTGCGCGGCGGTCATGCCCCCAGTGTAGTAAGAGCCGCGGGTCGTTGGTCAGAGAAGGCCCAGCAGGAGGGGGATGGAGAGGTCGGCCGTGGAGTTCACCACGAGGTCGGCGGCGGCGAGACGCTCGGCGGGGAGCGAGTGGCAGACCCCGACGACCCTGACCCCCGCCGCCCGGGCACTGGCGATGCCCTTGGGCGTGTCCTCCATCGTCACGCACTCGCCGGGCGCGACCCCCAGGCGCTCGCAGGTGAGGAGGTACGGCGCGGGGTCGGGCTTGCTGCGGGGGGTGTCGTCGGCGGTGACAAGGGTCTGGACCAGGCACCGGGCCCCGAGCTGATCGAGGATGGCCTCGATCTCGTGGCGGAGGGCGCCGGAGCAGATAGCGGTGGGGTGGTGTTGGGAGGCCTCGCGGAGGAGGTTGAGGGTGGCCGCGTAGGGCTTCACGGCCCCCGCCGCGATCGCGGCCTCGGCGTGCCTCCACTTGCGGCGGGCAAGGTCCGCGTGCTCCGCGGGCGTGAGCACGCCCGTGACTCGCGGCCAGGGCGTTGAAGCAGTCCAAGTCGCCGAAGCCCATGAGGCGGGCGAGGTACTCCTCGTGCGTGAAGTCCATGCCGACCTCACGCACCGCCGCGTGCAGCGCCGCCTCATGCATGGGCTCGCTGTCAACCAGGACGCCGTCAAAGTCAAAGAGGATCGCAGGCATGGTTCAGGCCTCGGCCTCGACCTCTTGTTCGGTCTTGTCCGCCGGGCGGGGATCGTGCAGGAGGTAGACATCACCCGCGATCGGCCGCTCGAAGGTCGCGAGGAACAGGGGCTTCTCGCCCTTCTCGCCCGTGAGCGAATCGACGTAGCCGTGGAACGTGTCCCGGATCGGGCCTGCGGAGAGGGCGAGCACCAGCCTGGCCCGCTTCTGCGGCTGTTCTTCGTCATCATCGCTCCAGCCCGGGGCGCACTCCACGAGCCGGTCGATGATGTCTTCGGGCTTCGTCGTGGGTGTCACCACCAGGCAGCAGTCCTGAAGCTCATCGTGCAGGTCCTCCGGATACCCGCCCTGCTCCAGCGCCCGATCAATTAGGTCGCGTCTGAGCTCCTCGTCGTAAGTCTCCCGGATCATGGCGATCGCGCTCCGCACCGCCTCGTCGCCCAGCGGCTTGCCCTTCTGCTTGGCGTCGAGCTTCGCCCCACGCCTGACTTCTTCCTCCGTGACGCCGCGGAGGAGGCGCCACTCCATCAGACGGGCGTGAGTTGCCTCGAAATCCCTCGCAAAGCGCGGCTCGGTCGCGTGTGAGCTGATGCCCGGACGCTTGGCGAGATGATCGCGGACGAGTTCACCCGCGGCGGCCCCCGGCAGGCGGTGCATCGTGTGGAACGGCGGCGTGTCCAGGCCGGTGAGCGGCATCGAGGTCGTCGTGACCACCCGGCCGTCGGGGTAGAGCGTCACGACTTCCGCGTACACCTGTTTGCCGTGGGAGTAGACGACGCCGTACATCGAGCGGCTCTCGTCCACCATGCCGTGGATCTTCACGGCGGGCCGTTGCCGGGCCATGAAGGTGCCCACGGGCTGGAAACCAATGTGACGCAGCGCGGCGAGCTGCTGGTTCCACTCTTTCGACGTTGGCTCCCGGTCCGCGCGGATGAGCTTGATGCGGGCGGGCTGGCGATCGAAGGCGGTGCCGAGACCATCAAGCATCCGGCGGAGCTTCCACTTGATGATCCTCCAGATGACCCAGAGGGTGAGCGGCACGCCGATGACGATGGCCGCGAGGGTTGACAGGAAGGGGTTCATGGGCGGTTCCTCGAGGGGAGACTACCCGGGCGGCGGCGTGGCCGCGAGTCACGATTACGCCGGCGGCTGTGCCCATCCGCACTCGGGGCAGCCGGCGTGAGTCCCCAGGCCGGATAGCAGGTACCCGCACCGGGGGCAGAGAGCCCGCGAGTTGCGACGGCGGTTCTCCGCATCATCGATGATGCGGTGGGTGGCTGACCGGGCATAGACCACCACCAGGAAGAGCACCGTCCCGCCCACCAGCACGAGCCCAAGGTCCAGAGGGAAGCGCGACCGTGAAAAGAGAACTACCACGCTGACAAAGCCGATCAGCAGCATCACAATCAGGATTAGGACCGCTGCGTACGAGAGCACCAGTGCAAGCCGCTCCAACTTCCGTCGGTTGCGGTCAAGCATCTGTTTACCGCCGCTGCCCGCCCCAGCGGGACTTCTGGTCGGGGAACCCGAGAACGCTGGTGAGCGGCAGGAGCACGAACGCGAGCAGGATTGCCAGCACGCCGGTGTACAGCGACGACCCCATCGCGGCCAGCAGCTGCCGCTTCGCCTCCCACGCGATGGGAGCGCCCGAGGCGTGGCGGATGGTGTACAGACCCACCAGCACGAGCATTGCGATGAGCGAGCCGACGAACGCCAGGAATCCAAGCGTCAGCGGGTTGCGGCGGATCATGAGGCCGCGCATCGAGAGAATCAGCTGCGCGGCGATCGCGTACGCAAGGGCATGGGGCCCCAGGATCGTGACCGTCCCCGTGCCCTCCCGCAGGGGCAACCTGAAGAGCAGGTCGAGGCACACGCCCAACGCCGCGGCCGTCCAGAAGATCGTGGAGCGCGGTGCGGACATCGCGACAAACGCCATCAGGATGAACACAAAGCTGGGCGTCGCTCCCAGGGCACTCAGCGCCAGCGCATCCCGGAGCCCCTGCTCCAGACCCAGGAAAAGCCATCCCAGAACTACCAGCAGCAGCCAGTTCACCGCCTCCCCTCCTTCGCGGGGGGCGTCGGCAGCACAGGCGCCGCGGCGTCTGACTCGGGCACGATCCGCAGCATCACCTCGCTCACACGCTCCAAGTTCGGAATGCTGGGGCGAACGGTGACCACCTTGCGGAGCGGCTGCTTGGGGCTGGGCTCAACGGACTCCACGCGCCCGACGAGCAGCATCTGCGCCGACCGCGGCCAGTGATTGGGGTCGCGCAGCCGCACCTCGGCGCCGATCTTCGGCTCGATGACCGTGTTGGTGAGCGCCTCGCGGCGGTCCTCGACGTCACCGACGAGCGTGCCGTCGCCGCGGGGCTGGAGGGTGCAGGCCAGACCGTTCGCGGAGCTTTCGTCGATGAGGATCACGGCGGTGATGCCGCCGCTGGACTTGCTAGTGATGGGGGCGACGGTACACGTCCGCTCCGCCGCGTCGACCACGCGGCCCACCAGCTGCAACCCGGAGCTCACCGCAATCGTGTTTCGGTCCACGTTCTGCTTGCGGCCAGCCCGCACCGTCAGCAGCGGGTCGGCGAGGTCGCCCGCCGAACCGATCACCGGCACAGAGATCACGACAACCCGAAGATCGGGGTCCACGGCCAGCCCGCGCTGGAGCTCCTTGATCGTCGCGCGAAGCCGGTCGTTCTCGTCCAGAGCCTGGAGCAGTTGAACACGGACCTCCTCGCGATCGTCTTCGAGCGCCCGGATCGTCTCGCTCTCGTCGCGAGCGCGGTCCGCCGGGGCCAGCCAGCGGGAAAGCCCCGCCAGCGGATGGCTGATCGGCGCCACCAGCGTCTGCGTGAGCTGGCTGAAGCTCGACAGCCACGACACCCACCGCAGCGGCAGGATGGCGAACACCGCGAGGATGACGAAGGTGATCGGGAGGAGTTGGCGGGTCTTGCCGGGGGGCATCACGCGGAGAGTCCTGGGTCCAGAGGTCCTGTGTCCTGAGCCACGGGCGCGATGGGCTGCGTCACTGACTCAGGACTCAAGGACGCAGGACTCAGGACGGCTTTCCGCTCAGCTGTGCAGGTCATCTTCCAGCGTGCTCTTCCACTCCTCGAGGTGCTCGAGGTAGATGCACGTGCCGCGGGCCACGCAGGTGAGGGGGTCGTCGGCGAGCTTGGTTTCCAGGCCCGTCGCCTTCTGCACCATGTTGGTCAGGCCCCGCAGCAGGCTGCCGCCGCCCGCCATGCAGATGCCGTTCTCAACCAGGTCCGCCGAAAGCTCCGGCTCGGCTCTTTCCAGCGTCCGCGTCACGGCCTCGCAGATCGCCGTCACCGGCTCCATCAGGGCCTCGCGGATCTCTTCGCTGCTCACCGTTGTCTTGCGGGGCAGGCCGCTGATCATGTCGCGGCCGCGCACTTCCATCGTCGTCTCGGGCTGCACGGGGGCCGCGGAGCCGATCTCGATCTTGATGCGCTCGGCGGTCTGCTCGCCGATCATCATGTTGTACGAGCGCTTCATGTGGTTGATGATCGCCTCGTCCATGTCGTCGCCGGCGACGCGGACGCTCTCGCAGGTCGCGATATCCGCCAGCGACATGATCGCCACCTCGGTCGTGCCGCCGCCGATGTCCACGATCATCGAGGCCGTGGCCTCGGCGAAGGGCAGCCCCGCGCCAATGGCGGCCGCGATGGGCTCCTCGATCAGGTACGTGCGGCGTGCCCCCGCCCGCTCGGCGGAATCAAACACCGCCCGCTTTTCGACGGCCGTGATGCCCGAGGGCACCGAGATGACCACGCGCGGCCCGAAGATCTTGCTCTTGCCGTTCACCTTTCGGATGAAGTAGCTGAGCATCGCCTCGGTGATCTCGAAGTCGGAGATCACGCCGTCCTTGAGGGGCCGCACCGCCGTGATCGAGCCGGGCGTCTTGCCCAGCATTTCCTTGGCGACCCAGCCCACGGCCTCGCCGTTCTTGAGCACCTGGTTGGTGCCCTTGCGCACCGCCACCACGGATGGCTCGTTGAGGACGATGCCCTGCCCCCGCACGCTGACGAGCGTGTTGCAGGTGCCCAGGTCGATACCCATATCGACGCTGAACAGGTTGAGTACTCGGTCAAAGAACACTGGGTCGGCCCTTCTCAATACGCTCACGGCCACCTCCGGCGGCTTTTCGAATCCATCGTCCAACTCTGACGGCGTGCCGGGCAGGCGGTCGCATCCATCGACCGGGAGGCCGAAAACCCTGTCCCCAACACGCGCAACAACCGCGCACCACAGCCCATCCGGAAGATGAGGCGGGCCTCAGATTATCGGCCAGCGGGTGCAAAGGCCAATCACTGAAAGGTGGATAAAGGTGATCGTGCAGCGGTGGGAGCCCCAGAAAGGCATCGCGAGGGGGGCAAGCTGTCGGTAACGGCCGTAAATGCGCATCCGCGCGGATCGAAACAGGGGGGGCCGGCGAGCGGACAAAAACTCGATCCTCTCCCGGGCAACCGTCGGAACCGCCAGCGCCAAATCGAAAAGGCCGCCGGGTCCTTGCGGAGTACCGGCGGCCGTAGCGGGATGGGGTCGACTAGTTATTCCTATTCAGAGGTCCAAGGGTTCCGAAGGACCCGCGAAATTCTGAGAGGATTTGTCAGGCTCAAGTCTTTGCCTGCTCTCCGCTCAGCGGTTCAGGGCCACGCTGTTGTCGGAAGTGGTTGAAGGCGTTGCACTTGCAGTCGGCTTGCCCGTCGCCGTCCCGGCGGGGGCCTGCGGCAGGGGCTTGCGGAGGTCCGACGGCGTGATCTCGATCACCCGGGCCGGGGCCTTGCTGGACTTGAGCAGCTGGCTGGCCTTGATCTCGCTGGGCTTGCTGCGGTCAAGCTCGTACTTGGCCCGGTCCTCGTAGTTGACCGTGCTGGTCGCGGTGCCCATCGCCTCGAGCTTGGCCTCCTGGCGGGCGCGGATGTCAGCAAAGCGGCTGCTGAGCTGCTCGAGGCTGTACGCCTTGTAACGGCCCTGGTCGTCGATGGTCCGCTGACGCTTCTCCATCATCTCGATGAGGCGGTCGTTGCGGGCAATCGAGTCAACCTGGCGGTCCATCGCCCAGACCTGCGCCTGGAACTCGGAGTACTCGGTCTCAAGCTGCCCGAGCAGGTCCTTAAGGCGGGACTCCTGCGTATCGAGGTACCCCAGGTCACGCTCGATGTCGGTCGCGCGGCCGGTGTACGCCGTGTGTACCTGCGCCACGCGGGTGGCCTTGGTGTACGCGTCCTTCAGCGGGATCGACTGCCCGTTGAAGCTGATCTTGACGATCTGGTCGGGAGCGGTTGCGTCGGAGGGGTCGAAGGACGCGAGCGCGACCTGCTGGACCTCCTCGCCCCGCTGGATCATCGCCTGGAGCGTGGTCATGTCGTCCTCGGCCAGCTGCACCACGCGGGCGGAAACCTCGCGTTCACGCAGGAGTTGGGCCCGCTGCTGCTGGAGTTCGCCCAGGTCCGAACGGACGTCGGCCAGCCGCTCGGGGTACTCACCCTCGAGCTTGCGCATCTGGGCGCGGAGGGCGACAGGGTCGGTGATGACCTTGTCCACCTTCTTGTTGATCGAGTTCTGGGTCTGGTCGAACAGGGCGCCCATGCGGTCGGGGCCCACGACGACGGCCGCGGCACCGCCAACCAGGCCGGCGATCACGGCGAAACGAACGAGAGACTTAGTGAAGGCCATGACAGAGACTCCAGCGGCTCCGCCACTCCCTTTAGCCGGGGACGCCCCGGGCAAGCGGGGAGTGGAAAGGTGTCGTTGGAGCGTTGTTGGGAACCTGCCCCGGCCGATTTCGCGCCTCGGAGCGGCATTTTCCACAACCGTGGCCGGGGCGGCGGGAACGCCATTACGGGCGGATTAGGCGGAAAACCCACGCCGCGGGCGGGTGCAGTTCAGCGGTTCTTCAGCAGGTCCTTCAGCCGCTCCTCCGTCTCCACGACCTCCACATGCCCGTCCGCAAACCCAACGATCAAGCCCTTCAGTGGCCATGCCTTGTACTCCTCGTGGAGGATGACGGTCAGCGATGGGTTTTCGAGCTCGGAGAGCTTGGCCGCGGGCTTGACATAGGTCCAATTTTTGCCGTCGGGATGGACGAGGTCCGCCCCGCCGAGGTAGTCCTTGAGGTCATCCAGACTTGCGGGCAGCTTGTCTTCGTGCTCCGCGGCGTACGTCATCACCCCGACCAGGTACTGCCGATTCTGGGACATGGCAACCGTCCGGCGTGCCGCCTCTCGCGCGGCCAGCAGGGGCACGACCATGCCCTCGGTCAGCCGCTTCATGGCGGTGGTCGAGACCCGCAGTTCGGCGCGGTCCTCGTTCACGAGGAACTTCAGCTCTCTCAGCACCTCGACCAGCGGGCCCGGCGGAACATCGCGGGCTCCCTTCGCGAGCAGCCCGTTTGCGAGGGCCGCGACCTGCTGGGCGGGCTGCGCCCCCGTTGTCTGGATCACCGCGTGGACCTCGGGGTTCGGAATGTTCGAGGCCGCGGCCGCGCCCCACCGGACCTTCGTGTTCAGGTCCTTTGCGACCTGCACGTCCACCATCTGTGAGATGTGCGGAACAAGCCCGGCCATCAGCAGGCGGTGCGCGTCAGTCGGGATCAGCACCAGTCTCACCACAGGATCATCGGCGCTCGGGGTTTTCGCGGCCTCGAGCGCTGCCTTCAACTGCTCCGCGCGGTCAGGGCTCGGCTCGTCAACGGGGAGCCCGCGGAGCGTGCTGCCCGCGACGATCACACCCTTCCTGAAAATGGTCTTGCCCCCTTCGGCAAACTCCAGTTTCCCGATCATCCCCTTGAGCTTGTCAATGTCCGCCCCCTCGCCCGTCAGGAAGCACACCGCCGGCTGAGGTGCCATGAGGAACCACACGTCGCCGCCGCCGGCGGCCTTGTACTCGGTCACCCACGCGTCGAACTCTTCCCGGGCTTTGAGCAGCTGCATCTTCATCTGCGTGAGCTCTTCTTGCTTGACCGCGGGCCCGGGCTGGGATCGGTCTGCGAACTGGGCAAGCTGGCCGATCAGGGCCCCGACGTCGATGCGTGCCACATCGACCATCACCACCCCGAAGATGCTGTCATCGATCCACCGCGCGATGTCGTGCACCGGCGCGGCGTTCTCCGGCGCCGCCGCGGGCACCTTCTGACCCTCGACCTGTGCACTGACAACGCCCGCGAGCGCAACAACACCAGTCACGAACGCGGCAAACGACAGCGACGAAAAGCGGGGGCGCGGACTCATAGCGATGCTCCTATGCGTGGCTACCCAAGAAGAAACCGCACGACGCGGGTCGTGCGGTTCGTTTCTCCCGGTTTCAGCTTTCGCCAGGCTCAGTTCGACTTCGGCTCGGAGGGCGTCTCGGCCGGCTTCGCCTCAGGCGCATCCGCCTGCCGGCCACGCTCAACGTCAGACCGTGCTCGCGTCTGGTTGGGCGACTCGCCCACCGTCGCCGCCGCCCGCGGCAGCATGGTGGGGGCGCACGCCAGCCGGTACGCCGCGACGGCCGCGTTGGTCGCCGACTGCTCCAGGTAGATCGGGATCGCGAGGTTGAGCTTGTCGTGCTGGGTGTGCCAGCCGTACTGATAATCCGCACGCCCCACCTCGGCCCAGAAGAAGCCGGGGACGCCCTTGGCGTTGAACGACGCGTGGTCACTGCTGCCGTGACTGGCGATCGTCTTGCCCGTGTCCGTGACATCGCAGTTCAGGAACTTGTTGTCGACCGAGTCGAAGAAGATGTTGTTGATCGGCGCCGTCGCCGCGGCCATCATCTCGACCTGATTCGACGCCGCCCCCACGCCGCCCTCGTAGTTCGTTCCGCCGTCGTCCACAAACACGCACGAGATCTTCTCAAGCTCCGAGGTGCGGTTGTTCACATATCCCTTGCTGCCGAGGAGCCCCTGCTCCTCTCCCGTCCAGTGAATGAACCGGATCGTGCGGTGTGGCTTCGCCTTCGCCGCCATCAGAATCCGGGCCGCCTCCAGCGTCACCACCGTGCCCGTCCCGTTGTCCGTGACGCCCTGGCTCCCCGGCCCGTTCCATGAGTCCAGGTGCCCCGACACGATGATGACCTCGTCGGGGTACAGCGAACCACGGATCTCCGCGATGGTGTTGTACACCGGCACCGGCCCGGGGATGAACGTGTGCTTGAGGTCAAACTCCGCCTGCACCGCCTCGCCGTCGGCGATCCGCGAGTTGATCGCGTCGTAGTCGCTGCCGCGCACGATGACATGCACATCCTTCGAGATGGTGTCGACCGTCTTCTCACGCCACCCGGGCACCGCCCCCGTCCAGATCCGCTCATCACGGCTGGTCGAGATATACCCCGCGACGTCGATCAGCGCAACCTTCTCGGCGACGGACAGCTTGATCTCATCCTCCCCGTCCATCGTCTCGCCCTTTTCGAGCTTGGCCGCCTTCTCGCGGGCCTTGTCCCGCATCTGGAACCGCGCCCCCACGCCGTCGCGGATACCCCGCTGGCCGCTCGCCGGCGGCGCCTCCAGCAGCACCCACGCCCCCTTCAGCTTCTCCTTCGCGGCCTCCAACTGCTCCTCGGTCTTCGGCATCTTGACCACCGGCGCACGCACCGGACCATCGGTCCCGCGTGTCCACGCGAGCGTCGTCAGCTCAAAGTCCCGCAGCGTGATCACCTCGGGCTTCGCGGGTTCCGCGGGCTTCGGTGCCGGGGTCTCCGCGTTCGCGCCCCGCCGCCGCCTCGGCTCAATCCGCGTCCGCTCCACCATCAGCTTGCCGGACGACGGGCCCCGGTCCATCCCAACGCCGATCGTGCCCCACTGGTCCAGGTGCGGGTTATGCAGCCCCCACGACTGGTACAGCTCCATGCACCACTTGTTCGCCTCGAACGCCGCGGACGACCCCGTCAGCCGCGCTCCGATGTTCTCCGAAAGGTGCGTCAGGTGCGCCATCACCTGGTTGCGGTTCTTCCCCTCGTCCAGAATCCGCCGCACCGTCGCGTCATCGCCCATCGGGATGTTCGGCGCGGGGACTTCCTTGCCGTTGACGATGGCGGTCCAGCCGCCGTGCGAGCTGACAGGGGACGCGGGAGCAGCCGTGTCACCCATCGCCGCGGGGGCCGCGGCGGTCTGGGCAGTCTGCCGCTGGGCGCACGCCCCGGCAAGCAGGGCAAGAAGCAGGGTGGCCGACAGTGAAGCGCGATGGGCAAACGGACGCATGAGGTGCTCCGGAATGGGTGAGCCCCCAGTCTACTTGAAGCCCCGCTATTGGGATAGTGGGAACCTCTCCCCCGTCACCCCCTCGATCACCGGCCTCCCCCCCGGCGCCGGTCGTCCTGCTCCCCGCCACCCGGCTAAACTTCCCCCCCGGTCGCCGGAGACCGGGGATTTTTACGTTGAGACAGAACCAACCCCGTCCACCACGAGTGGGCGGCCCCAATAAGGATGCCGGAGACAGCTATGGCCACCGCAACCCAGGATCGTCAGAACGTCGTCAAGCTCGCGGATGCGGGCCCCAGCTGCAAAAAGCTCTCCATCGAGATCCCCGCGGAGACCGTGAGCGAGAAGCTCAAGGAGTCCCTGGACACCCTCGCCGTCGAGGCCGAGCTCCCCGGCTTCCGCAAGGGCCGCGTCCCCCGCTGGCTCATCGAGAAGCGGTTCATGCCCGCCCTCCGCAAGGAGGCCAAGAGCGAGCTTGTGACCAGCGCCGTCGGCCGCGCGATCGAGGACCTCAAGCTCAAGCTCGTGGGCAACCCCGGCGGCGGCAACCTCGACACCGTCGAGCTCGAAGACGGCAAGCCTTTCGCCTTCGAGGTCGAGGTCGAGGTCCTCCCCGAGTTTGACCTCCCCAGCCTCGAGAGCATCGTCGTCAAGAAGCCGATCATCGAGATCACCGACGAGATGGTGAACGAGGAGATCAGCAAGCTCCAGATCAACGAGGGCAGCCTCGAGACCCGCGACGAGAGCGAGCAGAGCGACTACATCACCGGCCACGCCATCATGACCGGCAAGGACGGCACCGAGTTCTACAACCTCAAGGGCGCCGTCATCCAGGTCCCCCCGACCGAGAAGAAGGGCAAGGGCATGATCCTGGGGATCATGGTCGACGACTTCGCCAAGCAGCTGGGCACCATGAAGGCCGGCTCCACCGCGACCATCAAGGCCAAGGGCCCCGAGCAGCACGAGGTCGAGAAGATCCGCAACGCCGACCTCACCGTCACCTTCACCGCCGACCGCATCGACCGCATCATCCCCGCCTCGATGGAGCACATCGTCAACGGCTTCGGCGTCGCCGACGAGGCCGCGCTGCGTGAGTTCATCAAGGGCCGCATGGGCCAGCGCGTCCAGGTCCAGCAGCTGGGCGCCATGCACGCCCAGATCGCCAAGCACCTCATCGACAACACCAAGATCGACCTGCCCCAGAAGATGACCACCCAGCAGGCCTCCCGCACCCTCGAGCGCCGCCGCCTGGAGCTCATGTACCGCGGCGTCGACGCCACCAAGATCGAGGAGCACATGGCCGAACTCCGCCAGGCCAGCAACCAGGCCGCGTCCCGCGACCTCGCCCTTTTCTTCATCCTCCACAAGGCCGGCGAAGAGCTCAAGGTCCGCGTCGACGACGCCGAGATCAACAACCGCATCGCCCAGATGGCCTTCCAGCGCAACGTCCGCCCCGAGCAGCTCCGCCAGGAGCTCATCAAGACCAACCAGGTCGGCGGCGTCTACCAGCAGATCCGCGACCACAAGACCCTCGACGCCATCCTCGCCAAGGCGACGGTGACCGAGATGCCCGCCGACGAGTACAACAAGTCGGTGAAGGAAGCCGAGGCGAAGGTCTAAAACAGACGGCGATGCATCGATGAAGCGATGCAGCGAAACATGAAGAGTGAAGGGCGGTCCCTGGTGGGCCGCCCTTTTTCATTTCAGGCAGTTGCGGGCCCAAATCGACAGCACGAGCAGCATGTACAGCCGCTGGCTGTGGTCGCGCTTGCGGTTCATGTGCTCGTCGAGCATCTGCTGGACGAAGCGGCGGTTGAGCTCGATGCCTATGCCGGGCCACGGTTCCGCGGCGTTGAGGTGATCGAGCAGCAGCGTCTTCATCTGGCCGTAGTCGCTGCGGAACCACTCACCGATCGGAATGGCGAAGCCCTGCTTGGGACGGTCGACGATTCCCGCGGGAAGGTACTTGCGGGCGAGGGCGCGGAGGAGGCCCTTACGCTGGCCGCCCGGCATGAGAACATCGATCGGTGTATTGAACGCGGATTCGACCAGATGTTTGCTCAGCAGCGGCGCACGGCATTCGAGGGCTACGGCCATCGACGCAGTGTCCACCTTCGGCAGCAGATCACCCGGGAGATAGTTGCACAGGTCGAAGTAAATCGCTTCAGCCACGGGATCGGAGTGGCCATGACCCCACGGCTTCCGCCCTGAGTGCCCCGTGAGGCGAGAGAAGTCTTCGGTCGGGAAAATCGCAAGCAGGTCCGGGTACCCTGCCCCACGGGCCGCCGCCATCAGTCGCCTGGCCCGATCTGTGCGGGTGCCCGATAGGATGAGCGGGAGGGGTATCGAGGCCAGAGCGTGCCGATAGCGGGCGAGGTACTTCGCCCCTCGGTATCGCTCGTAGCCGCCGAAGAGTTCATCGCCACCATCCCCCGCGAGCACCACCTTCACGTGCTCTCTCGCCGCTTTGGACAGCCAGTATGTTGGGAGGAGCGATGAGTCGCCCAAAGGCCACCCGAGTTGCCCGATGAGGGCGATGAGATCCGAGGCCGGGTTGGGACTGCACTCAAGGGTGGTGTGTTGGGAGCCGATCGCCGCGGCCGCAATTTCCGCGTGCCTGCTTTCATCAAACCTGGGGTCGGGCATCCTGAGACAGAACGACTGAACCTTGCCCAGTGCTCGCTTGGCGAGCAGGGTCACGAGTGAAGAATCGACCCCGCCGGACAGGAACGTACCGAGCGGAACATCGGTTTCGAGCCTTGACGCGACAGCCGCGGTGAGGAGTTCTTCCAGGTTGACGGCGGTTGCCTGTTCCTTGGAGGGATCGGGACACCAGCCACTTCGCTGGCGTCCGCTGAAGCGATGACGCTCACGCGTAAATACCTCCAGCTGCACCTTGTTGGTAGTTGCAAATAGGAATGGCACGCGAGGTCGCACTCGCCAGGCGTTGAGCAGCGGAGTGTACAGACCTTCGGTAAGAAACCCATACTGCAACAGATCCTTGAGTCCGAACGGGTGCGAATCGATGCCAGAGTATTGGCCAGTGATGGTCGCAAGCCGGTAAAGCGCGAGCGCCGAGCTTGAGAACGCGACGAGGTGCGTCGAGCTCTCAACTGGTGTGTGAAAGAGCGGCTTCTCACCGGTCGAATCGACCGTCAGGAACAGGGATGCGCGATCACGATCCCAGACCGCGGCCGCGTGCATGGAGTCGAAGCGGCTCGGGAGATTCCCTCCCCACTCCCTCCACCCATGCACCAAAACCTCCGTATCGCTGTGATCCGTCGTAAACCGGTGCCCCAGCCCCTCCAACTCCCGCCGCAACTCCCGGTGGTTGTAAATGCACCCATTGAACACCACCGCGACCAGCCCCTCGGCCGCGCTCCGCCCCCGCTCACTCACCATTGGCTGCTGCCCGCACGCCGGATCGATGATCGCCAGCCGCCGGTGTACCAGCGCGACATCGACGACCGACCCATCCACCCGCACCGCCCGATCCCTGAACCGCCCCTGCCCATCCGGCCCGCGGTGCTTGATCGCCTCATCGATCGCGTCAAGCCACCCCTCGGGAATCGATTCGTGCGCCGGCGGCGGGGTCACACCCGCCGGCCACACCCTCAAAATGCCGCCAATGCCGCACATCGCAGGGGAGGTTAGCGGGAAATCGTCATCCCAGCACAAAGAGCCGATTGCGCAAGCAATCGATCCACCCGCGACGGCAGTTCACCGAAATCGTCAATCAAACCGATCGCTCGCGCGATCGGCTCTTTACCCGTTCCGCGCCGCTTCCGCCTCCATCGCCTTCGCCTCCCCCGGAACCCCCGTCACCGCCGCCGTCTTCAACCGCACCAACGCCCGCCGCTCCTGCCTCAACATCCACAGCGTGTGAACCAGCCGGCTCACCAGGATCCCCAGGGCAAACCCCGCCGCCGTGGCCCTCTCGATGCTCACGCCCTTGTGCATCAGCGTGTTCTGGAGCCCCAGCGCCACCACGTACAGCAGCGGCGAGATGATCGCCCGCTCAAACTGCACCAGCGACGCATCCCGCATGAACGACAGGTCCGCGTACGCGGGGTTCTTCGCGCAGTTCGACTTCTGTGCCGGCATGTGGTTCGCCAGCCAGTGCAGCCCGTAATACACCAGCACGTCCGCGATGATGTCCACGACGAACGTCAGCCCCGAAATGACAAACTTGTGCCCCTCGAGCTCGAACCGCCGCCCCATCAGGTCAAAGTTGAAGTCCGGCGCGAACCCCTGCATCCGGGCGATCAGCCCCCACCGGTCCGCCAGGTGCATCACGCCGATCGTGATCAGAAGCGCGAACACACCCGCGACGACAACATTGACGTTGACGTTGACGATGCGGCGGCTGTAGAAGGCTCTCAACCAGGTCATTCGGCAGCCGGAATGCTAGCGGCCTGCCGGGCACGCGCGGCGTCCACTTGGGCGAGCCTGGCGCGGGCCACCTCAACCGCCTGCGGACTCTTGTCAAACCCCACCGCATTCCGCCCCAACCCAGCCGCGGCCACCAGCGTCGTCCCGCTCCCACAGCACGGGTCCAGCACCGTCCCCCCCGGCGGGCAGCACGCCCCGATCAGGAGCTCCAGCAGCGCCAGCGGCTTCTGCGTCGGGTACCCGACCCGCTCCACCGCCATGTTGTTGATGTTCGCCACCTCCAGCAGCTCATCCTGCGTCGCGGGCGGCACCCGCAGCACATCCGTGGACTTCTTCATCTGCCCCCGCATCCGGTTGCTCGTCGCTGGCACCATCGGCGCCTTGAAGTAGTACCGCTCCGGGTCCACGCAGTAGAACAGGATGTCGTCATGCTTCCGCGCAAACCGCCGCGGCGACGACCCCCCCAACCCATAGTGCCAGATCAGATGGTTCACAAACCGATCCTCCCCCAGCAACTCATCCAGCAGCAGCCGAGCGTGATGGCACACCCGAAAGTCGATATGCAGCAGCACGCACGCGGTGGGCTTGAGGGCCGGGAGAGTCGCCGTGAGACCCTCGCGCAGCCACCCGATGTAGTCACGGGTGGTCGGCCACGCATCGTCGTATGAGCCTGCCCGGTCACACTGCACCTGCCCGGTGTTGAACGGGGGATCGGCGTAGAGGAGGTCGATGGAGCGCGGCCCGAGAGTGCTTGCCGCGGTGAGCCAGTCGGAGTTGTGGAGGATGGTCGTAGGAAGAGTCACGCCGGTGGGCAGGGTACGCAAGCCTGGAGGAAGAAGACCCACGCACCACGGCGCCGGCCCCGAAGGGGCCGAGGGGTGTAGCCACGGGTGGAGCGGCGCTTCGCCGCGGAACCCGTGGAAGGAGACACTCATTCTCTTCCTCTTTGTCTCTCGAGCCCCGGAGGGGCGCAGGAGATTCGGGTCGTGCGATCATCGTTCATCCGCCCCTCCGGGGCGAAAGTCTTCCGTTCTCCCCGCGAGCTCGCACCCCTCTCCGTGCCACACTCCCGGGGCCGCTGGCGTCCACCGACCGCGACCTTCCGCCGTAAGCTCTCTGGATGCGACACCTCAACAACGGCTGGCTTGTGATTGGATTCGCCACGATGCTGACCGGCGGGGCAGGGTGCGGCACGGCTTCCAAGAACGGTGCGGCGCACCCTCCCGCGCTTGAGTCAGTACACGCGCCCGCATCTCAACCGGAGGGCGCCACCTCAACACGAGACGGGGACTTCGAGGTCACACTCCGGCGGCTGAGCCTTCATGGAGAGCGGGCGTTTGACTCGGCGCCGGTCCCCTACGCCGATAATCCGACTGGTTTTGTCCTTTCATTTACGCTGACCGTCTGGGACCGCAGCAAGCGGCAGCTTTTTCGCGTGCCTACACCCCCGATCCTGACCTCTGTCACTAACGAGGCCGGTGAACAACTCATCGTGGGGGACCAGACCGTCGGCACCTTCCGACCTTGGGAAGCGAACCCATCCTCGCCGAGGGAGTTCATCGCGCCAACCAGCGTCCGTTGGCCCCGTCAGCGGTCCGGCATCGGGAGTTCTGACAGCTTTGACCTGCGCCTCCAGGTCCATCGTCCACCCCTGCGTCTTGAGCGCTTCGAAGGAGCGGTCACCGTTGAAGTTGCGACCGAAGAGATGGAGGTAATGCTGTCGGCGGCGCCATCGGAAGAGCTGAAGTCCGTGGCTCCGGGTCTTCACGCCCGCGTGCTGACGACGGCTCCACGCCAGGAACACATGCGTAACTTCTACAACTTCGAGTTCGTAGTGGACCAACCGCAGGGTGCGGGTTCACGGCAAGCACCCACGCTTGGTTCGATCGAGGTGCTCGACGAGGTCGGCCAGGTGATCGGACGTGCGGGCGCTCGGGGGGAGGAGACCGTTGGCAATCGGACGCGGACGGTGTGCGAACTGGAGATGGTCTACCCGCCTCCCACGACCAAGCCCGCCAAGTTTCGGCTGCGCGTCGTAACTGCGACGCGCTTGATCGAGCTTCCGATTCGTTGGGGTCCGATCGACGTTGCCGACATCGCGATACCTCCGAATCCAATCAAGGAGTAGCTCGACAAACGATGGTGTGAACGCCGTACTTGCCGATACGCGAAGAGACCCGCACGCTCCGTCACCGGAGTGGCACGTCCCGGATCGCCTCGATGCAGTTCTGGATGTGCTGATCTTCGGTGAGGCTGGGGATCAGAGCCGTGAGCTCCGCCACAGCCACCGCAATATCCTCCCGCGACACCGCGGCCGCGAACCCCTTGTCCTTCAGTTTCTTCTTGACACTCTTGGCCTCCAGCGACGCCAGCCCGTCCGGCCGCACCTTCGCGCACGCCACGATGAACCCCGCCAGCTCATCGCACGCGAACAGCGCCTTATCCATCGGAGTTATCCGCGTATACCCCGTCCGCTCGCTCGCGTGCCCGCGGATCGCGTTCAGGATTGACTCGTCAACCCCCCGCGTGGCGAGGTGCGCCACCCCGACCTTCGGATGCTCTTCGCCGGTCGGGTGCCGCTCGTAGTCAAAGTCGTGGAGCAGCCCCGCCACCCGCCACGCCTCCTCGTTTGCAGGCTCCAGCTGCGCCGCATACCGCCCCATGCACGCGGCCACCGCCTCCATATGCACCCGCATCGCAGGACTCTGGACCCACTCATGCATCAACGCGCGTGCCTGCTCAAGGTTCATGACCGCAGTGTACCGGCTTCGGGTACGCCGTCTCTCCAAGACGGGCGTTCAGTCACACGTCCGTCGCCGTTCCGTCCGGGCACACCTGAATCGTGTGATCCGGCGTCCACAGCTGCCCCAGCTCGCGCCCAACCACCCGATGCTCCTGCCCATTCGCCGCGAGCAGCATCCGCTGCATCGGCTCGTCCATCGGCTCATCGCTCAGCTTGAACGTCGAGTGGTGGATCGGCAGCAGCCAGTTGCCACCCGCCTGCTGGTGCATATTCCACACCTGCTCGGGGTTCGCATGCGCCTGGATCCAGGGGTTGTACGCGCCGATGCCAAACATGGTGAGGTCCGCGCCGTGCTTGGCGAGGGCCGCGTAGTTCTCCGTCTGGGCCGTGTCGCCCGCGAAGAGCACGCGGTGAGTATCGGTCTCCAGCACGTAGCTGTTGAACCCGCGGTGACGGTCCCACGCCGTGCGGGCGCCCCAGTGGTTAGGCTTCATCGCCCGCACCCGCAGGCCGTTGACTCGAATTTCCTTGTCCCAGTCGAGTTCCTCGACGCTTGCGAAGCCCTTAGGGATCAGCCGCCGCGTGTTGAGCGCGGTGATCACATTCGTGCGGTCGCTCACGAGCCGACGCATGCTGGGCAGGTCCAAATGGTCGAAGTGCGCGTGGCTGATCAGGATCAGGTCCAGCGGCGGCAGCAGCGCGGGGTCAAACGCCGGCTTGAGCCGCCCAACGCCAAACGTCATCGGCCCCAGCTTCACACCAATTCGCTGCGAGAATACCGGGTCCGTCAGAATCCACTTGTTCCCCATCCGCAGCAGGATCGTCGCGTGCCCCAGCCACGCCGCGACCAGCGGCCCATCGTGCGCGGCCAGGTCCAGCTGCTGCTGCCACTCCTCGCCCCGCAGCGTGTCATTCTTAAACCCGTTCAGTAACTCAAGCGAGTACCGCCGGACGCTGGAGCGGGCCACCCCAGTGAGTTCCTTGAGCTTCGTCACGTCCCCGTCGGCGAGATGGAATGACTTCGGCGCCGTCGCGCTCCGGTCCGTCTCTCCTGCTGGATCAGTAAAGTCTCGCACGTCAGTGTTCACCATAGGTGGGCGGCCCGGGAGCTAACAGGGGATTGGGGAGTTCTGAGGGCCGGATTGGGGTTTCCTGCTGTCTTCGTTCACACCCAGCACCAGACAGGAGTTACGGCGCATTCAGCGCCCGGGTTTGTGAGGCAGTTGTCGTCAAGCGGGGTTTCGCTCCGAAGCGGCCGTGGTGCCCTCAAGGCTTCATAGACTGTCGGCGTGACGCAGTTCTCCGATTCGTTTTTGTCGCGTATGCGTGGCCAGCAGCCCGGTGGGGGCTTGGGGTCCTCCTCTGCCCATGGCGAAGGCGAAGTCGCTGAACCGCCGACGTTGACGGCCGAGACCTTGACCAAAGACCTCACGCCGCCGCAGAAGGAGGCCGTGCTCGCGACGGAGGGGCCGCTGCTCGTCCTCGCGGCCGCGGGCTCGGGGAAAACCCGGGTCATCACCCGCCGTATCGCCTACCTGATCTCCCTGGGCGTCCCCGCGTACCAGATCATGGCCCTCACCTTCACCAACAAGGCCGCGGGTGAGATGCGCGAGCGCGTCCACTCGCTCCTGGGCGGCGGCGAAACCCAGCGAGCCCGCGGGCTCACCATTACCACCTTCCACTCCCTCTGCGCGCGGCTGCTGCGGCGGTACGCCGAGGCCGCGGGGCTCAAGCCCGACTACTCGATCTACGACTCCGGTGATCAGTCGTCCCTGTGCAAGAAGGTGATCGAGCAACTCCAGCTCTCGACGAGCAACTTCCCGCCGCGGAGCGTGCTGAGCGCGATCAGCAACGCCAAGAACGACCTCAAGGACGGCGAGGCGTACGCGGCGGAGGCGTTCGACTTCTCCAGCAAGATGATCGCGAAGATCTACGCGGGGTACACGAAGGCGTTGCGCGGCGCAAACGCCGTGGACTTCGACGACCTGCTCCTTCTCACGGCGAAGGTCCTCAAGAACGACCAGATGGCCCGCGAGGAGTGCCAGCGCCGCTGGCAGTACCTGCTGGTGGACGAGTACCAGGACACCAACCACGCCCAGTTCCTGATCGCGTCGCAGATCGCCGGCAAGGGCGGCGGGCCCGGCGGTCCCAACTTCTGCGTCGTCGGCGACCCCGACCAGGCGATCTACGGCTGGCGCGGCGCCGACATCGGCAACATCCTCGAGTTCGAGCAGCACTACCCCAAGGCCCGCGTCATCACGCTGGGCGAGAACTTCCGCTCCACAGCGCCGATCCTCAAGGTCGCCGACACGCTCATCCGCAACAACAAGCGCCGCAAGCACAAGGACCTGTTCACCAGCCGCACCGGGGGCGACAAGGTCGAGGCGGTCCTGACCCGCGACGAGCGGCACGAGGCCGATATCGTCGTTGACTGGCTCAAGCACCGCCACGAGGACACCGACGACGAGAAGGGCATTGCGTGGCGCGAGATGGCGATCTTCTACCGCACCAACTCGCTCTCGCGCGTGATGGAGGAGGCACTGCGAGGGGCCGGCGTGCCGTACTCGATCGCCAAGGGCACGGCCTTTTACGAGCGCGAGGAGGTCAAGAACGTCCTGGCGTACCTCCGCGTCGTGGCGAACGCCGACGACTCGATCAGCCTCTCGCGCATCATCAACACGCCGGCCCGCGGCATCAGCAAGGCCACGCAGGACGCGGCCGAGTCGCTCGCGACCATGCAGGGCATCAGCTTGCTGGATGCGTTTCGTCATACCGACCAGCTCGAGGGGATTACTCCGAAGGCCGTGGCGAGTATCCAGAAGTTCCTGGAGATGTACGACGGCTGGACCGGCGGCGGCACGTTCCTGTACAAGGGTTCAGACCTCGGTCTCACTCTGCACGAGTTGGTCGACCGAGTCGTGAAGGAATCAGGCCTGGAGAAGATGTATAAGGACCAGGCCGCGAAGTCGCAGACCGAGACGGACGCTGAGCGGTTGGACAACCTTTCGGAGCTCGTGAGCGCCGCGCGGGAGTTTGAGTTGGAGTACGACCCGCAGGCGGACCCCGCCGCGGATGTGCCACAAGGTGGGCCGCCCCTCCGGGCCGGCCTTTCTTCCGAGCCATCGGTTGACTTCGATCCGCTGTATGACGCATCTCTTGCGAGCGAGGACCTTGGGACTAACGGCCCGGCCCGGAGGGGCGGGCCACCACAAGGCACACCCAAGATGCTGTCGATGCTCCGCGCGTACCTCGAGTCGGTCGCGCTGGTGGCGGATGCGGACGCTGTCGACCCGGCGCAGGGGTCGGTGACGCTGATGACCCTGCACGCGGCCAAGGGGCTGGAGTTCCCGGCGGTCGCGATGATCGGGATGGAGGAGGGGCTGCTGCCGCACACGCGGGCGCTGACGAGCGAGGCGGACATGGAGGAGGAGCGGCGGCTGGCGTTCGTGGGGGTGACGCGCGCGATGCGCCGGCTGCACCTGACGGCGGCGAAGTACCGGACCATTCGGGGGCTGCAAGAGCGCACCATCCCCAGCCGGTTCCTGGGCGAGATGCCGCCGAGCGAGATGGTGACGGTGGACATGAGTGACGTCTCGCAGGGGCTGGGTCAGGACTGGGGCGAGGACCTGGACAGCGGCAGCGATCGGGTCGAGGCGCGGATCAGCAAGTTCGGCGGTGGGGGACGCGGCGGGCCGAGTACGTCGGGCGGTCCTGGGTTCTCGCGGACGACGCCGGCGCCTGGGCTGGCGGGAGAGTTCCCGGTGGGGTGTCAGGTTCGGCACCCGCAGTTTGGGATCGGGACGATCAAGAGCGTGCAGGGCGGGGCGAATGCTCGGGCGACGATTGCGTTCCGGGATGTGGGCGTCAAGACGATGGTTCTGGAGTACGCGCGGCTGACGCGGATCGGCTAGGTCACGAACCACATCGCGGTCATGACGGCTGCGAACATCAGGATGTGGACGGCCCAGATGCTGACGGCGAACACGGCCTGACGGCGGGTGGACCACGCCAGGATGCGGTGGCGGTGGCGGTACATGAGGATGACCGAGGCAGCGCTGAGCCAGCCGAAGGCGGTTGCGACCAGACCGGGCCAGGGCATGCGGTCGCCGGGTGGGAGCCGGAGCCAGACGCCGTAGACGATCGGCAGCATCATGAACGCCGCGGCGATGCCGCTGAAGCAGCCGGGGGCCATCGCGAGGATGAGCCAGCCGAAGCGGGGTTTGGCGGAGGCGATCTTGAGGACCAGGAGGTCGCCGCACTCGGGGCACTTGGCGGTCTGGATGTCGCGGAGGTCGTAGTTGCAGCGCGGGCAGGCGACGGCGCGGCCTTGGAGGTAGGCGACCACGTCGGCTTCGGGGTCTTGGATCGGCGGGGTGGACGGGGGCTGGGTGTGCATCTGGTGGTTCAGAACGTCCGGGGCGCTGGGGGAGTTCGGGTGCAGAAGTGAATTCGAGTGAACGCCAACAGACGTCCAGTTACTCTATTGGCATGCTTACCTCGACTCGGCGTGCGTTGGTGACCACTCTGGCCGCGGCGTGTGCGTTGGTTGTGTTGGTGCCCAGCGTCGCGTTTGCGGAGCGGCCGAACATGCCGTTGTCGGTGTTGAAGCGGGCGCCGTATCAGCTTGAGGTGACGGTTTTATCAGTTGAGACAAAGGAGGGGCCGCACTCGGGCGAGAGCATCTGGTTTCGGGTGCGGGTGGATCGGGTCATCGTCGGGAATGGGCTGAAGGTGGGGGATGAGACGGCGGTGGTTTCGCAGCGGTACAAGCTGCCGCGGGGGGCGGTTGGGAGCACCGGGGATCGGGGGCTGCCGCGTAAGGGCGACCGGATGCGGGTGTATGCGGATGGGAATGCGAAAGTCCTGAGTTCGGTGCCGCCGAATGGGTGGCAGCCGGTTGGGAACTCGGTTGCGTTTTTGGCGGCGGATGAGGACGCGCGGGCGGAGGAGAGCATGCCGTTCCTGGCCGGGGTGGTGAAGGAGTGCGGGGTGGGGTCCACTTCGGTACACTTCGCGGCGGCGGGGAATGGGACGGGAAGCGCCGGCGCGGCGAACCCGCGCGAGAAGGGGTACTTCACTGACATCGGACGGATGCACTCGTCTGGCGACACGGTTGTTCTCGCGGTCCGTGGCCTTGAGCCCGACCGCAATACACCGCACTCGGTGAATGATGCGCTTTTCGGTGGCCGTGACTTGGTGGCGTTTCGCGCGTCGGTTGACACGTTCTCCGCAGTGGCGAGGGGGCAGCGTGAGCCCCAATCGCGGTTCGGCACGGAGACGCTCGGCACACGCATCACAACGGAGCCAGTCGCGGGAACGATGACGCGCGTGGTGCCACCGGAGGACGCGACGCATCCCGTGTTGGCGGGGCTCCAGTTTCCCAAGGGCGGCTTGGTTTTGCCGAGCGGCTTGATCGAGGTCGCACCCTTGCCGACGGACTGTCGCGTACTCCTGTGGGGAGAGGCGGTTGATGCTGGAGGGAAGGTGGTTGGAAAGGGAGCGAAGCAGCCGGTGTTGTGGGTGCGGGAGCTTGAACGGAAGAGTCTTGTTGTGAGAGACGTTGAGACGAAGTTCCCGGCGCAGCGGATCGCCGTGACCACGCTGGGTGACGCGGCGGACTTCAGCAATCCCGAGTTCCGTCTGTTGGCGGTGCAGCTGATCGCGTGGGCGGGGGATGAGACAACATCGGTCGATGACGCTGACCGCGCGAAGGTGCGAGGGGCGAAGTTCGAGTTGAGTCCGAAGTAGTGTGGCGTCTAGTTCGAGGCGGGCGGAGGCGTGGGCGCGCTTCGTGCGGGTCCGCTCGTCAGTGATGCGATCCCGCAGGTCAGCATGACCAGCGCTGCGACGGGCCAGCCGTAGGTGTGCGGGATGATCATGCGGCGGACCACGGCGTGCTGGGCGCGGGAGTGCCATCGCTGGATCGAGTCGGGGTCCGAGCCCTGCGGGGGCGAGATTTTGATCTCGGAGCAGGTTCGGGCGAGGCGTGCCGCGTTGGCGGCGTTGGCGAGGGCGTAGGACTCGGGGGTCTGGCGGAGGTACTTCTCGGCGGCTGGAACTGAGTGCCAATACGCGAGGAAGGCCATGCCGAGGGAGGCGAGAGAGCCGAGGAGGAGGACCAGGCCGAGGAGTTTGTGCATCGGGGGAGGGTACTGGGATGGGGG